>Ga0209373_10001678_pt1 | contig 24846 bp, 26 predicted proteins | sample Higcelweek5metaG_FD_187173 | JGI IMG/M metagenome (GOLD analysis project Ga0209373, IMG submission 187173) | Freshwater pond sediment microbial communities from the University of Edinburgh, under environmental carbon perturbations - High... | ecosystem: Environmental > Aquatic > Freshwater >... | reverse complement strand
GATCAATTTCTTCATGAGCCGTATTAACATCTCCGCAAAAAATTACATTTTTACCTTCTTTCTTTAATTTATTTATAAAAATCAAAAAAGCATCGTAAAATTCTAATTTATATTTAAGTCTTTCTTCTCCACCTCCGCCGTTAGGGAAATAACAATTGATCAAAACAAAATTTTTGTAGTAAGCGACAAGAGTTCGCCCCTCATTATCAAATCTTTTTTCTCCAATACCATACTCAATTTTTTCTGGTTCAATTTTTGAATAGATTGCAACCCCTGAATAACCTTTCTTACCTTTAGAATATGAGAAATAAGAATTATATCCTTTTAAATTCCTAGTTTTTTCGTCTAATTGATCTGGTTCACACTTTGTCTCTTGTAAACAAACAATGTCTGGATTATTGAAAGAAAACAAAGGAATAAAATATCCTTGTTTTGCCGTAGCTCTAAGGCCATTTGTGTTCCAAGAAATCACTTTCATAAAAAATAAATATATCGTTAGCTAATAAGGTAAACCTTGCATAACTACTTCCTGCCCCGTAGTAAATTTAAAATGCATTCGATTTTAAATTTTACTTCTGGGGTGTTCCAAGAAATCACTTTCATACATTTATAATATCACAATATAAGACCATCCACGAAATATTATTTTCCGCAAATTTTATCAATAAAAAAGTCCTCGGATGAGGGAGGACGAGGAGCCAGACATTTTTTCTTGAAAAAATTTGCTACAAATATCATTAGCGAAGCAGGATTATTTACTATGAAACTTCTTGTGAACATCGCGAAGTTGTTTATCGGTTATGTGGGTATATATTTGTGTTGTTGCAATATTAGAGTGGCCAAGCATCATTTGAACGGAACGAATATCAGCTCCATTTGAAAGTAAGTCGGTTGCAAACGAGTGACGAATAACGTGAGGAGTAACTTTTTTTGAAATACCAGCAGCAATGGCATAGTATTTTACAATACGTTCAATCGAACGAGGAGTTAGTCGATTATCTTTTGCCCCATTTCGAGAATGTTGAACAAAAAGTGGTTCATCTAAATCTTTTCTACTCTTTAAATATTCTCTTATAGAATCTTTTGCTGAATCTGATAAAAATACTACTCGAACTTTGTCACCCTTTCCTCGAATGGAAAATTCATCTTTTGATAAATCCAAATCTCTATTAAGCGAACAAAGTTCCGAGAGACGAAGTCCTGTCGAAAAGAAAAGCTCTAAAATTGCTTTATCACGTAAAGTTTTTAGTTTATCTTTTTCACCATCTTTATTTTTGATTTCATTAGGAGCTTTTAAAAGTCTGTTTAGTTCTTCAACAGAAATCAGATCGAGTGAACGTTCTTTTATTTTTGCCAGTTCTATTCTATCCGGCGCTAGGGAAGTGATGTCTCTCTTCATTAAATATTTAAGAAATGAACGAAGAGCTATGAGATGATAATTCTGAGTATTTTTCTTTAGTGTGGCTGATTGTTGTCCACGAATTTTTACCCCTGGTTGGCGGTTGAGAAAAAGCCTAAATTCACGAATTTTATCATCCGTAATTTCTTTTGGGTCTGTTATTTTAGCGAATTCAAAAAATCGAGAAAGGTAATGATCGTAATTGTTTACAGTTTTTAGACTATTTCCTTTTTCAATTTCCACACTTTCTAAAAATTCTCTTTTGAGTTGATCTAATTCCGCTGTCATTCTTTTATTATATCATTTATTTTTCTTAGTGTCGTAAAATAAAAATAGCCAGCATCTCCGGAGCTTGTTGTCGGGAGATAGCTGGCTTTTTTGAGGCAGTCGTCTTATTTATACTCATGAGGGTAAGCAATATATAGCGTTACACTAACAGAGATAAGATTGGAACAGTCGCCTGTGTTTCTTGTGAACTAAAATGTTGTCTTCTAAAAAATATCCAAAAGGATGAGAATTCTAGGCATTACAGAATAGGTGGGGAAAGATCACTGAAACAAATTTCTGCCTTTTCTGTCATGGTACTCATGCCGGCAACAACAACTATCATTGTTGACATCGGCGGGGATAAGCCAGTCCTAAACATACTGTATCCTCCTTTGATTAGAGTTAAACAATTAATGTACATGAATACACACTTGCATTCGGTACGAGTCTATATTAGCTAGAAAAATAAGTCAATATTTACTTGGAAAGAAAAAACCGACTCTAAGGACATAGAGTCGGCACAAAATTAACCAAAAAGAGTAGTGTGTGATGTAAACATGCACGCTCTTTACATTGGGGGTGGGTGTAAGCTCAGCCTGAGCATTCCAGCTTTTTGCATTAAAGTAGCAATAAAGTTTTTCTTCATAGTGCACCTCCTTGTTTTTAAAAAGAACCAATATGAGAAGTTTATCTCAAACAAGATATATGTCAATAGTTTAAAAATGGGGATTGTTCTCACCTCTATATTTTTATTGCAGGTTTTACCTGCGTTGTAAACAACAATAAAAGTATAGGTGTGGGGGCTTGCATTTCTTTATAATATATGCTAATATGTGCGAACGATGTTAACAACAAAGAAAAAGCAAAATATCATAAAAAAGAGCCAGTTGCATGACAAAGATACTGGTAGCCCTGAAGTACAGATAGCTATTTTAAGTAAAAGAATAGACGAACTCGCAGGACATTTAAAAATACACAAGAAAGATAATCATTCACGTCGAGGACTTATCAAAATGGTTGCTGATCGAAGAAAACATTTGAAATATCTCGAGAATACAGACAAGGAAAGATTCATGTCTGAAACTAAAAAAATGAAAGCATAATAAAAACTCGACGAAAGTCGAGTTTTTATTTTTCTGGTCGAATTAGTTAACAAAGTATAAAAGTAGTATCATTATATATAGTCCTATTCTAGGTCGTATTATATAAGGATGGACTTTTAATTATTTAATAAACAACGGGAATAATTATTTTTTAATATAATTGTTTCTAATTTTAATAATATGAGTGTAATAAAACACAAAGAACAAAGAGTAGCAGTTTTTATAGATACAGCAAATTTGTATCACAGCGCAAAGAATTTATATAAAAGAAAAGTAAATTTTGGAGCAGTAATAAAAGACGCAATCGCTGGACGTAAACTCGTAAGAGCAATCGCCTATGTAATAACAAGTGAGGGAGGTGAAGAAAAAAACTTTTTCGATGCTTTAACTAAACTTGGAATTGAAACAAAGACAAAAGACTTGCAAGTCTTTGCCGGTGGAGCAAAAAAGGGTGACTGGGATGTTGGGCTAACAGTTGACGCCATGAAGATGGCACCAAAACTTGATGCCATAATCTTAGTCGCAGGAGATGGAGACTTTATCCCATTAGTAGAATATTTACAAAACTCTTCTGGAGTTCAAGTAGAGATAGTCTCATTTGGTAAAAGTTCTTCAATGAAACTTAAAGAAAAAGCTGATGATTTCTTAGATTTGTCCGCAAATCCGAGAAAATATTTAATCTAACAACAGACAAAAAACACTCTTTATTAAAAGAGTGTTTTTTGCTATGATGTGGGCATTAAGAGTAATCGTTAATCTCCGGACAGTTAGCGTTGAAACATTAGTTTCAAAACTAGAGTCTGGAGACTAACTTATAAAAATATGCATAGTAAAGAATATGAAGTAGAAATCGGTGGCAAGAAAATTGTCGCTATGTTTAGTGACTTGGCCAACCAAGCAAATGGTTCAGTTATTTTGAAGTCTGAAGGAACAGTTGTCATGGCAACAGCCGTCATCTCAAAAGACGGAAGTAAAAATCTGGGATTTTTTAATCTCACGGTTGAGTATTTAGAAAAGTTTTATGCAAGAGGAAGAATCCTCGGTGGACAATATAACAAGAGAGAGGGAAGACCAAGTGATCAAGCAATTCTCGCTGCTCGTATGATTGATAGAACTATTCGTCCTCTATTTGATCAATACATTAAGAACGCCGTGCAAGTTATCGTAACAGTAATTGCTGTCGGCAAAACTGATCCAAAAACTTTAGCCATTAATGCAGTCTCGACAGCTCTTCATCTTTCGGACATTCCTTGGAATGGACCAATCGGAGCGGTACACGTAAGTAAGACAAAAGAAGATAACACTATAAAAATAAATAATTATATTCCAAACGAAGACGAGCCGGTCTATAATCTTGATTTACTCGTTTGTGGAAAAGACAAAACAATCAACATGATTGAAGCTATGTCTTTTGAATTATCAGAAGACGAGATGGGGCAATGTTTCGATCTAGCTTCCATAGAAATTTCAAAATGGGAAGAATTTCAGAATAAACTTTACAGTGAATTTGGAAAAGAAAAACTCGTATTTCCTAAACCAGAAGCTAGTGATGAAATAATTTCACTCTTCAACGAAAAAATTCAACCAATGCTTTCTGAAAAACTTTTCAGTAGTGAAAGTAAGAAAGTAATGAGTGAAGCAGAAAACCTTTGGAGTGAAATTCTTGAGGAAAAATATAAAGACGAGGAAGATGAGAAAGAAAAAAATACAGCGGAAGATTATTTACACCAATATCTAGATAATGAGTTTCACAAGAAAGCTATTGATGAAAATGTTCGTGCTGATGGAAGAAAATTGGATGAAGTTAGAAAACTTTTTGCAAAGGCGGGTGGTATTTCTGATGTGTTACACGGTTCTGGAATTTTTTATCGAGGTGAGACTCATGTTCTTTCTGTCCTTGCCCTCGGTGGACCAGAGGACATGCAAGTAATAGAAGGAATGGAATCAGAATCTAAAAAGCGTTTCATGCATCACTATAATTTCCCTCCATATTCTGGCGGAGAAACAGGAAGAGTTGGAGGAATCAATAGAAGAGAAATGGGTCATGGATTTTTAGCAGAGAAAGCACTCACTCCAGTTATTCCAGATAAAATTTCTTTCCCTTATACTATTCGTGTTGTTTCTGAATCAACAGCTTCAAACGGTTCAACATCTCAAGCTTCAATCTGTGCATCAACTATTGCTCTTATGGATGGAGGTGTGCCAATTAAAAATCCAGTCGCAGGAATTTCTGTTGGATTAATGGCAAGTGAAGAAGACAAAAATAAATATGTTCTCCTCACAGATATTCAAGGACCAGAAGATCATTATGGGGATATGGATTTCAAAGTTGCTGGAACAACAAACGGAATCACAGCAATTCAACTTGATGTAAAAGTAGACGGAGTTCAAATCAATATATTAAAAGAAGCTCTTGTCCGTGCAAAGACAGCTCGATTACAAATTCTAAAAGTTATCACTGACGAAATATCAGGACCACGTGCAAATATTTCTCCTAATGCTCCAAAAATTTTGACAGTCAAAATTAAGAAAGACCAAATCGGTATGGTTATCGGACCAGGCGGAAAAAATATAAATTCAATTCGTGAAGCAACCGGAACCGAAATCACAATTGAAGAAGATGGAACAGTATTTGTGACTGGTAAAAATGGAGGCGCTGATGAAGCAGTAAAAATTATTGCTGAGATGACTCATGAATATAAAGTAGGAGATACTGCAACAGGTGAGGTAGTAAGACTTATGGATTTCGGAGCTTTCGTTAGAATCGGACATGATACAGAGGGATTGGTCCACATATCAGAAATTGCACCATTCCGCGTAGACAAAGTTTCTGCTATTCTTAAGGAAGGAGATAAGGTACCAGTTAAAATAATTAAAGTTGATGAGAAGGGAAGAATTAATTTATCAATCAAAGAAGCTGACAAAGATTTTTTCAAACCAACAATTTAAGATTTGTAAATAAAAATGGAACCAAATGAAAAAAAATTTAATGATAAAGATATAAAAGTTCTCAGAACTTATGCTTCTGATATGGCGGAAGCTGTTAAACAGAATGAGATGTCTGTCATAAAAATTGCAATGGCTGAAAAAGAAAAACGAGACAGAGAAGATGTTTATAAAAAAGCAGAAGGAACAACTGGTTCAAAAATATTTTTTGTTATCGGAGGAATAATTTTAGTCATTGCTGCAATCATTGGGGCCTACTTTATAATTCAACAAAAAAAAGCAAAAGAAATTCCACAACCAATAGTAAGTAGTGAAGTTGAAACTTTCATCGCATATGATTCAAAATTAAATATCGATGTAACTAATATTTCTAATGTAGACAATTTAGCTACGGCCATCAGAGAAGAAACAAAAACAAACACACAATTGGTAGAAGCTTTGTTCTTGACTAAAGACGTTAACGGTATAACAGGAAACTTAACTACAGGAAATTTTCTCTCATTAATCGGAACGACAATGCCTAATGCGCTCGAGAGATCCCTTTCTGATAAATTCTTACTTGGAAAATATTCTGAAGCAAATAATAATTCTGGAATATTTTTGATATTCCAAACAACTGATTACAATCAAGCTTATGCTTCAATGCTTGCTTGGGAAAAAACTATGGCAAATGATTTAGCAAAAATATTTAACATGAAACTTCCTGTGTCAGCGGATGGGACAACACAAATTACTCCTGGGAAAAAATGGAAAGATATTCTCATAAATAATAAAGATGTTCGTGTCTTGTATGGAGACACAGGGGAAGGCTTAATTTATTACGCTTTTACCAATAAAAATGACTTTGTGATTACCAATAATATTGAGGCCCTAAAAGAAATAATGGGTAGGCTGATTATTAGTAACAACTAGTCATAGAATAATTGTCATTTATTATATAAATTGTTAATATATGAGCATGATACAAGATAACAAAACAAAATTAGAGGAAGAAAAGACTTTATTAGAGACCGAATTGAGTGAACTTGGCAAAGTAGATAAAAGTGGAGATTGGGAAGCTACTCCAGAGGATGAGACAAACACTCAAGAGGTTCAAGATGAAGCCGATATGGCAGAAAGAGCAGAGGATTACGAGGAACGTTCAATGAAATTGAATCTACTTGAAAAAAGGCTGGCAGATATAAACGAAGCCCTAGAAAAAATTGAAAAGGGCGGTTATGGAGTCTGTGTAATTTGTGGAAAAGAAATAGAAGAAGACCGTTTGGAAGTAAATCCTGCAGCTAAAACTTGTAAGGAGTGTATGGAAAAGAAAGTTCAATAACAATAAAAACCCAAAATAAATGTTTATTTTGGGTTTTTATATTAACATGTCATTTTCAAGAATATATTCGGCCCAGACACATTTACTAAAAGGTAAAATTGTCACAATAGAGATTGATATAACAAAGAATACTTTGCATTCTTTTACTTTGGTTGGACTTCCAGACAAAGCTGTTGATGAATCAAAAGACCGAATGAGTTCTGCTTTAAAAAATACTGGTTATAATTCTCCTAAAAATCAAAACCAAAAAATAGTTATCTCTCTTTCTCCAGCTGATTTAAAAAAGGAAGGTCCTTATTTTGATTTAGCAATTGCTTTGGCATATCTATATTCAGCTGAAGAAATAAATTTTGATCCTGAGGGTAGAATTTTCTTGGGAGAACTTTCTTTAAATGGAGAATTACGCCCAATAAAAGGAGCTCTACCTTTAACAGAAGAAGCAAAGCGATTAGGATTCAAAGAAATATTTTTGCCAATTGAAAATGCTGAGGAAGCCGCTCTAGTAGATGGAATTACAATTTATGGAGCAAAAAATTTAAAAGAAGTCATTGATCATATTTATATTCCCAAAAAAGATAAGAAGGGTAATCTCGTCGAAAAGGAAAGAACAAAATTATATCCAATTCCGAAAACAAAAATAATTCCGAAAGAGAAAATCGGTAATATAGATTTTTCTGATATCAAAGGACAAGAAGGGGCTAAAAGAGGATTGGAAATCGCCGCCGCTGGAGGACACAACATCGCTATGTCAGGTGCCCCTGGAACAGGAAAAACAATGCTCGCTAGAGTATTTTCTAATATTCTTCCTGACTTAGAACAAGATGATTGTCTAGAAATTACAGGAATTCATTCTGTTGTTGGGTTGCTTGATAATGGAATTATTACTGACCCACCATTTCGTGCTCCACACCATACAGCAAGTTACGTTTCTATGATTGGTGGTGGTGCAAATCCAAAACCTGGCGAAGTAACTTTAGCTCATAGAGGAGTTTTGTTCTTAAAGGATGTCCTACAAATCAATGTGTTTCGATAATGATTTACCTAATTTTTCAATTACTCCAACCACCAAAGCGTTACCCATAAAGAAGGCTCGTTTTGTATCTGGTTGACCAATGGTGTGATTATCAGGAAACATGCAAAGTCTTTCAAGTTCGATAGGAGTAAGTCTTCTTAATTTTCCAGATTTTGTTTTAACAACATGCTTAAAACGTGAGGGAGTTAATCCACCCTCAGCAGTTATTATAGTTCTGGAGGGAGCATCTAAAGAATCTGGGAAAACCATCGCTCCTTCTGTGTAAGTAAAAGAAAATCCACTAGCAGTAGTTCTTTTGTCACTCTTAGCTCCTTTTAAATATTTCCATTTCTCAAGGTCTTCTTTTCTAATATAAAACTCATCTGGCACATCTTTTTCATTAATTAGAATATCTCTTAAAATTATTCTTTCCCCATAATACTCTGGCTTAACTGGTAGAGTATATACTTTTCTTTTGATTGCAATACCTGAATTAGAAAACAAAGTCTCTGTTGGATTATCTATATTAAAATTTTTACTTATTGTAGGTAAATCTCCCTTAATTTCAAATTCATACGGCATTTCATTTGTTTTCAAAACAGGAAAAGCTTTCGATATTACTCCATCCTTTTTAATCCAATTGGATGGATTATTTAATTTTAGTATTCTGTTATAAATAGAAGTTCCTTTCTTATAACCCATAATAAAAGTCCTTCTTCTCCTTTGGGGCATTCCGTATTCAGCAGCATTTATAACTCTCCATTCAACTATATAATCTAAATCATTCAAAGAAGAAATAATCATAGCAAAATCTCTCCCTCTCTGAGAAGCTGGGGATTTTAAAAGCCTATCTACATTTTCCAGCATAAGATACGAAGGGGCATTCTTTGCTTTTTCTTTTAAGATACGATGTATTTCCCACCAAAGAACTCCTTTTTTACCAATAATTCCATTAGAACTACCAAGATTTCTGGCAACTGAATAATCTTGGCACGGGAATCCACCCACAAGTAAATCATGGTTTGGAATGTCTGACACAGCCACTTTTGCAATGTCTACATTGGAGTGTCCATCAGAACCAAAACGAGCTATATATGTTTCAGAAGCATGTTGTTTTTTTGTTGCTGGTTCCCATTGATTATTCCAAACTGTAATATAGTTTGAATTTTTTCTTGGATATCCTTCTAGGCCAATACGGAAACCTCCAACACCAGCAAATAATTCTGCCACTCTTATCACTTTTTTTGCTTTCTTTTTATCCATATTTTAATAATATCACTAATTTGACAATCGATCAATATTGATCTAACATAAAAGATGTTGCCTAATACTATTTATGAAATTTACAACTAGAGCTTATAAACAAGGAGATATAGTGCTTAGTAATACTAAATATTCTAGTCTTTTTGAGGAAGTAAAAAACGTTATATCTAATATTTCAGACGAGGATATAAAAAATAAACATAACACTAAATTTTCTGGTAAAATGAGTCTTTCTTATGCCATTAACGAACTATTAAAAGAACGTCTTGTTGAACTTGGTTGGGCAAAAGAGTCTCCTATCTTTCAGGATGAAGGATTCAAAGAAAGTAAATGGAGATTAGATTTTGCAAAAGATAAAGTATCAATAGAAGTGGCTTTTAATCATGGAGAAGCAATTGCTTGGAACTTGATTAAACCTGTCTTAGCGAGTGAACTAAATCATGTTCAAAAGGCGATACAAACTGAAACAGCTATTCTGATTTGTGCTACAAAACATTTAAAAGAAGCAGGGGCTTTTGATGGAGCAGTTGGTGAATTTGAAAAGATTTGTAGATACCTAATACCATTAGACAGAATACTAACAGTGCCAATGGTAATAATTGGGCTAGAAGCTCCTGAGACTTTCAAAATGGTTAAAAACAAAATTGGAAATAAAAATATAGGAAAAATAGTTTCAATCTAATCAACAAAATAAATGAATAATTACAGAAATAGAGATTCTGAAGTAGAACATCAAATATCACTTTATCTTGATGAAAATTTTTATAATAAGATAGGAGCTACTGCAATTAGACATTATGATAAAGATACCCAACTAAAAGGCACTGATGTAACCCTGTCTTTCAAGGACTTAATTAATGTGTCTGTAGATGAAAAAGCCCTATCTCACTATATAAATAAAAATATTCCCACCTTCGCATTTGAATTGAGTTTTCTTAATAAAGGGGATGTCATCGAAGGGTGGTTAACAGATGAATCAAAAGTAACTGAATATTATCTACTTATTTGGATACAAGCAAACAAAGAATGGGATATAACAAAAGATGATATAACTCAAATAGAGGCATACCTTATTCCAAGAAAAAATATTTTAGAGTATTTAAAAGAAAGAGGTTTTGATTCAAATCAACTAAGAAATAAAGCTACGGAAATCAGAACAAAATGTGAAGATGGCGCTATAGAAAAAAATCAGCATGATGGTTTTTATTTCTATTTTACAAAAGAAAGATTAGTTGAAAAACCTATAAACGTAATTATAAAGAAATCTGTTCTTTTGTCTTTATCAAAATACAGATTTATAAATTAACGATTGTTTGTTTACATATTTTCCTAAAAAGTTTATTATTGTAATACAACTGAATGTTTTAGAAGTAGCCTAAACCAGTAAGCAATTACTGGCATGGTGAAAGTAAGTCCTTGGAAGATAAAGAACCCATCATATGGGGTTTGTCTTCCAAGGCCGTACTGGGAAACTGGTATGAGTAGCGAAAGCTACTGACCTATGTGGTGGGCTTTTTGTATCTCACCATATAGATTACCAATCAACTAATTTATATGAAAAATATCAAACAAAGTCATTCTATCTTAATCTTAGTAGGTGCAATATTAGTTCCAATCATACTTTTTGTTTTAGTCTATAACATTGGATTTAGAACAAAATCTCCAGAAATAACTATTTTAGAGCCAGTAAACAATAGCTCAGTTCAAGCAAATTCCGTTACTATTAAAGGTAAAGTTACTCCTGTTTATTCTAAGATTGCAATAAATGATAAAGATGTGAATGTTAATAACGGAAATTTTGAATATGAAATGAAACTAGATGACAGTTCTGAAATCAACAATGTATATATCAAAGCAACAAACAAAGATGAATCAGATAGTGAAATGCTTACTATAAAACGTATTTTTACAGATGAGGAAAAGAAACAAATAGAAACTAAAAAACTAAAAGAAGAACAAGAAAGTCTAGCAAAAGAAAAATCTGAATTAGAAGCATATTATAAAACTCCTGCAGGTAAAATATGCAAGAATCATAAAGACTGGTCAAAGAGTGATTGCGAAAAACTTGCTGACAATAGAATATGGATAGGGATGAGCTATGAAATGATTAAGTATCTACGAGGATTGCCTAATAGTGCAAATCCTTCAAACTACGGAGCTGGTACAGAGTGGCAATGGTGCTGGTACGATTCTACTCCTAGCTGTTTTTATGATAAGAACAATGATGGTTTAGTTGATATGTATAACTAAACAGAAGTGTGCTTAGTGGTGTCTGCATTCCTACGAGAGACACGAAAACATCACTCCTTATGGTCTCTATATTCTTAAAAAATAATTTTAATTTCCTTAAAAAGTCGTAATTTGTTATAGCATAAAAAACTAAATAGCAATAGACATCAAATCAACGAACTATGTCAAGTTATTAAGATATCCTTATTTATAGGGATATTTTTTTTACCAATTTTATATATATGCAGAGATTATTCTACGTACGCCTATATATTTCTATGTATTTCCATCTTCACGGACATGTATCATTTGAAGTATTATACGCCCAGTATGATTTCAAATTTATCAAATAAAAATTCATCAGTAGCTCCTGTCGAGGAGGAATCCGAACAAGTTTTATGGAAATTGTTCTTTGACTTCATAAACATAGAGATTGAGCAGTCTTCAATCTCTAAATTAATAAATAACAAACAAACAAATGACAGCACAAAAATTAGCAATGATTAAAAATTATAATTCCTTTAGCGAAATTGGGGATACACTTAAAAACATAAGTGTCTTGAAACATAAAATTGACCTTCCTGCGAGAATAAAAGTTATTCGTAAGCATGTTTCAAGAGGAGATTACAAATACCTAAACATGCAATTAAAGGCTATCTCAAAATATTCAGAGAATATCTACAGAGATATCGAATTTTTGAAACACGTAGCATGGTCGGCTCAATTAGATAAAAAAAGTGCATTTTAGATAATACACTTTATGATTCACAGCCCAAGAGACAGCCCTTCTCTCCCAAACAGATACAACATTATTAAATAACTTAAAATATCATGAATCCACAAACATCAAACAACTTAACAAAAACAGAAGGAGACAAAAAAAGAGATCTCAATAAATTAAATGCTGACGAAGCAAATGTAAAATACATGAGAATGAAAAGGGCATGGGAAAACGAATTTGACATTTTTATATACAAAACTGAGGTGTTAATATATCCCTTTGATATTGAACCCGAAGAACAACATGAAACTCTTCTCAATATGAGTGAGAAAATCGACGAAATAAGAACACGCTTATTTAATAGACAGAAATGGGTACTTGATATGCTTGTGTGTTAATTCAAATGATTAAAAAATTAGAAATAAACAACTCAAATAAATTTATTGGGTTTAAAGAAAACATAATTGAGAATTTCTGGCCATATCCAAATTTTATGGAGGAATACTGGTATCAATTGTCTGGCTCTGAACAAAAAGTATTAGACTTTATCATGAGACAGACAATAGGATTCAGAAAAACTTCTGACTGGATTGCTATTAGTCAATTTACAAACGGAATAGGAACAGCTAATAAAGGGACTGGTTTATCAAAATCACAAGTTCAAAGAGCGATAATTGGTTTAGAAAAAAAGGGTTTTATTACTATAAAACGCCACAAGAATAGACCAAGTATATTTAGACTTGTATATGAAGATGACCAATATAAAAAGAATGCTCCTATTTTTTCTGAGAAAGACCTTAATAAAGCATTCACAGGATTACTACTAAGTACCAAAAAAGTAAATCAAAATGATACCCCAGATATTCAAAAGTAATACACAGTATATCAAGATGAAACTGCAATTATATTCATAATGATACCCACAATAAACAATACAACAGACAATATATTCAATAAACAATAATACAACATCTCATTAATTTCAGAAAAATTCTGAAATTAATGAATCAACTAAAATAAAATTATTAAATATAAAAATCTGGCAAATCAATCAACACTTCAACATCCAACATGTCCACCAGCTAATGATACTTACTGGCCGCGGCGGCGCATTATCCACGTGTTGCGCCCCCACGGAAATTGAAATTATTTTATTGGTATTTTTACCAAATACCTTTACGCGCTGAGCGCACCTATTACAATGTTACATATAAGTATATATGAAAACAATTAGGACTAGCAGAATAAATAATTTTAAGCCAAGTAATAAATTTAACCCTGCCAGAATCACAAATTTATTGCTCCTACAATCTGGATTCACTGAAGGAAAAAAGGCACACATTAATTATAAAAACGGGCGATTAACAATCTTATTAAACAAACAATCAAAATAAATTTATGTTTACTGATATAAAAACACGAATAGCATTATATATAAGAGCAGGAGAAGAAGAACAAAGAGAATCTTCTAATAGTCTAAGATTTCAAGAAGAGAGGCTTTTGGGATTTATAAAATCACAACACGATGTAATTTTAGAAGATTCACACATTTATAAAGACAATAATTTATCTGGCACTTTACCAATAGAATCAAGACCAGCTCTCAAGAAACTTTTTGAAGATGGAGCTAATGGGGAATTTGATGTTGTATATGTATATAAGCTAGATAGATTTTCTCAAAAAACATCTATGTTAGTAAACGGAATAGATAAATTAAAAGAATTGAACGTAGAACTTAGGTCACTTACAGAAAGTCTTATTTCTACTGCTCCAATGGGAATGTATATGACTACTATTATTGGTGCAATTATTGAATTTGAATTAGCTATAAGAAAGCAATATAGAAGATAATTTTACAAACATAGATGAATGACATATCAAACAAAAAAATAAGAGTTGCCCTGTATATAAGATGTTCAACGGACGAACAGACGAAAGGTTACGGTATTCCAGTTCAAAAAGAAAAGCTTGTAGCATTTATAAAGTCTCAAGAAAATCAAATTTTTGATGAAGAACGTAACTTATATAAAGATGAAGGATATTCTGGAACACTTCCTGTAGATTCAAGACCAGCTCTTAAACAATTATTTGAAGATGCAAAAAATAAACAGTTTGATGTAATTTATGTTTATCGCTTGGATAGATTTTTTCGTAAGACACAATTACTTCTTGAAGCTATAGCAAAATTAACTGACTTTAATGTTGGCTTTAAATCTATTACAGAAAATTTTGATACAACCAACAGCACTGGAAAATTTATGACTACATTACTTGGAGCAGTTGCAGAAATGGAAAGAGATACAATTAGAGAGAGAACAACCAACGGAAGAACGATGGCCGCAAAAAATGGCAAATGGGTAGTTGGCATGCCTCCTTATGGATTAGTTAAAGATGAAGAAACAAAGAAACTAGTCATTGTTGAAAAAGAAGCAAAAGTAGTAAGAATGCTCTATGAGTGGGTAGTCTATGAAAAATTATCTCTAAATAAAATTGCTGAAAGAATTAATAGTATGGGGATAGATAGTCCTAAACATGTCATGATTAATAAGCGAGTGACCCACAATTACTGGTGGGAAAGAACAATAGGAAGAATATTAACTAATGAGATTTACACAGGCGTGGCCTATTTTAGAAAGTATAAAAGACCATATAAGAATCTTACTAGTCTTGTTAATGAAGATTTAAAAAGACCCCAAGAAGAGTGGATAGAGCAAAAAGTTCCACCTATAATTACGAGAGAACTATTTGATAAAGCAACAAGACAATTGTTACTCAACAGAGAAAATGCAGAAAGAAATATGCAACGGTCATATCTTTATTCAACATTGCTTACTTGTGGGTATTGTGGATTCAAAATGTTCAGTGGATATCAACCACCACGCAAAGGAAAACACACAGACAAGACAGGAAGATATTATCACGGAGTATACAGAAAGAAAGATATGGTAGGAACTACCAAACGTTGTCCAACATGCCCACAGTATGCAGAATCAAGGCTTGAGCCTATATGGGAAACCTTAGTTGATATATTAAAGAATCCAAAGAATCTAAGAGAACCACTTGAGAGATATTCATTCAAAGTAGTAGACGCAGATTCTATAAAAATTAAGCAGACCAGAAACAATGACAAGATTAAAGACCTTGATTCTAAATTGAAAAAACTTGCAGTACTATTTGTGAATAATGAATCTGTGGAATTAGCTGACTTTAAAAAAATGGAATCTGAGTATTCAAATGAGAAAGATAAACTTATAAATGATAATCTCAAATTAGGACAATCACTTCTAACAAAGAAAGACACAAAGAATAGAGAAGTTGTTCTTGAAGAATTGTATGAGAAGATAAAAGATAAACTGGATAATGTTTCATATGAAGACAAGAAATACACTATTCATCTATTCATAGAGAGGATTACGTTACACGCGAAGAGTAATTATGCAGAAGTTATATTCAAGTTTCCTACTACAACAGTCATAAGTAACACAACTTTAGATGTTTCTCAGCCACACATGCCATTGTTTCTCAATGTTAAAACTTACTCAGAGGGAGAAGTGAGATCTAAAATAATAGAAGCTAATCCTCTAATGGGGAAAAATGATGTAAGAACAAAAACACCATAGTACTATATCGTGATTTTTGTGTTTCACATTTTTATTGATATACTATAAATACAACTTAATAGTGCGTATCAAGAGTGATGGTAGAGTATTGGCTCAATGACCTCACAGCAACCTGCAACAAGTAAGGTGCTAACTCCAACCAGATAGTGTGAAACACTATCATGGAAAGATAAGACTAGTCATCTATATCTTTCCTCATTATGAGGAATTTTTTAATTTATAAAAGAATATGAAAAAGACAGCTGAATTTGTGAGCCCTATGCACCCAGATAAAATTTGTGATTTTATTGCGGATAATATCTTAGACGCATATTTAGAAAATGATAAAAATAGTCGTTGTGCAATAGAAGTAATGGGAGGGCATAACTTAGTAACAATAAACGGGGAAGTGTCTTCACTATCAAATCCCAATATTGAAGAAATTGTAAAACAAATAGTAGGACAAGATTATAAAATTATTTCAAACATAGTTCTACAAAGTCCAGAAATAGCTCAAGGGGTAGACACTGGTGGAGCAGGAGACCAAGGCATAATGAAAGGGTATGCAACAAGTGAGACAGAAAGTTACTTACCACTTGAATATTACTTAGCTAGAAATCTGTGCCAGAAAATATTTGAAGTTTATCCGTATGACGGGAAGACACAAGTAACAATAGAAGACGGAAAAGTTACAACAGTTGTTGCTAGTTTCCAAAACACTAAAAACGATATCCTTTTAGATTTAGTAAAAAAGATAATCAGTGCTGACGAATATCTTATCAATCCAGCTGGTGAGTGGAATCAAGGAGGCTTCGACGCTGACACAGGACTATCTGGAAGAAAACTAATAGTAGATAATTACGGACCAGAAATAACAATAGGAGGAGGCTCGTTCTCTGGTAAAGATTTTACGAAAGTAGATAGGTCAGGTGCATACATGGCTCGTAAGATTGCAGTTGATTTACTAAAGCAACACAATGCAAAAGAAGTATTCACTAAACTTGCCTATGCAATAGGGCAGAGTGAGCCCGTGATGGCCGTAGCTATCATAGACGGGGAAGAAATGGATATTACTAATTACAACTTAACTCCTAAAGGAATATACAATCACTTGAAATTAGACCAAGTTAAATTCAAAGAAACTTGCACATGGGGTCACTTCGGAAGAAACTTTGAATGGGAGTAATTTCTAAGTAAAAGAAACAATTGCTCGTGTGTATTGATACACAAAGGTCTGTTGATATTTTATTGCTTAGCAGGACATCCTTCCTAAAGGATGTCTTACAAAGCAATCATTAATAAGGGCAAGAATGCCCTTATTTTTATTTTAAAAGATTTATGGATTCTATTATCTGTACTCTTATCTAAAAATATCATACAATTGAAATATGTCTCTCACAGACGATGAACATTTAGCTATATTAAAACAGCATTCTAATAATCTTATAAATTCATCCGAGCCTCGTCGTCTAGTTGTAGCTGGTCCTGGTGCAGGTAAAACAACTTCTTTTAAAAATCTCTTAAAAACAGCCGGATATAGCCCTGAAAAATGTTTAGTATTTACTTTTCTGGGTACTTTAAAAAAAGACTTGGAAGACTCTCTAGGTTTATTAGCGCAGGTTTACACATTTCATGGTTATTGTCACCATCTTCTAAGAAAATATGGTTCTCTACGAAATACAATTAACGGAGAGTTCATATATTTCCCTGGATTAGGAAAACTTATCTCTGCGGACTGGTCTATTATTTTCAGTAAAAAAGATGCTCCAGAATTTGAAAAAGATTTGCAATCTGCAGAAAACAATAAAGCCACTGATTTCTATATAGAAAGGGCTAATTACTACAACTCTGTTGGATTCAATGATTCTGTCTTCAGAGTATTAAGGGCACTAGAATCTATAGAAATTAATCTTGGGTGTGACCTAATTCTAGTTGATGAGTTTCAGGATTTTAATAAAGCAGAAGCTAATTTTGTGCGACTTCTTGAAAAACAAGGAATAATAGTAATCGCGGGAGATGATGACCAGGCTCTATATGAGGAGTTAAGAACAGCAAATCCAGAACATATACAAAATCTTTATGATGACAAAAGGTACGAAAATCATTTCTTGCCTTATTGTACTCGTTGTACTGAGGCTATTGTTGAGACTACAAAAATTATCATAGAAAAGGCAATGACAACAGGCATAATATCTAGACGTATCCCTAAAGAATTTTCTTACTGTCCTCCTATTAAACGAGTTGATTCTGAGCAATATCCAAAGATTAAAATTATTCGTACCTCAGTTCAAAAAAAGAAGGTGAACTACTTTGGAAAATATATACTATCCGAAATTATGAAAATCAAAGAAGAGGATATACGAATATCAAGAGAAGGACAATATCCAACTTGTTTAATAATAGCAGCAAACCCTTTTCGAGAACAAATAAGTGTATTTTTAAAAGAAAATTCTGATTACCAATTGATAGAACGTCCTGAGGGGGAGGACATGTTTGATAGAGAAAAAATTTTAAGAGAAATTGGAAAGGCTTCAATGAATCAATTATGGTGGAGAGCGATATTACAGATAGACCAACCAAGTTTTCTTCCAGACATAATTATTAAATCTCATAATGGGGGAGTTGATTTTATAAATACCATACCTAAAGATTATCAAAGGAAAATTTTACTTGAGATACAATCATTGCCCGAAGAAAAAAAGGAGTCTCCTTTAGTTAAAGAGTCTGATATTACAAAACCAACTATTCAAATAACTTCTTTTGAAGGGTCAAAGGGTCTTTCTGCTACACATGTTTTTATTGCCGGACTACAAAATGGCACAATACCTAACAATCCAAACAGTATACAACCCATGGAGGTAAAGAAAATAATCGTGGCTTTAACACGAACAAGAAAATGTTGCCATATGCTCTATTCGACTAGAATTGCAGGAGAAGAGGCATCTTCTTCAGAGTTTTTGAAATGGATACCATTAAAATATAGAGAAGATAAGTATATAGATAAAGCATATTTTGATTCCCTGTAATAAATAGTGGGACATGTATACTAATGCCTGTTCCACAAATGAGTAAAATTTGCCCTTTTTATAGTTTTCAAGACTATGATAAAAATAGATTACTAATAGATATGACACTATCTGATAAAACTATTCAAGGATTTAAAGACCTCCTAGAAAAAAGGACTGGAAAGGAGGTAAGCTGGGGAGAGGCGGAAGAAGCCGGAGAAAGACTAGCTGGACTTTATAAAATTCTTCTTGAAGGACATTTAGAACAAGAGAGCTGGAAGAAAAGACTAGAGAAAGAACCAAAAGGATTTGCACTTTCTGGAAATGGTCGCAATTGTGCAATTTGTGGTGACTCTACAAAAGAAACAACAAATTGGTATGATAGGTGGGGAATTAAATGTCTAACTTGCCAGAACGCTATCGATAAAAAAATAATTTCTGGCTCAATCGCAAAAACACACGATAATCGTTACAGTCCATATGAACTTGAAAGTAGGTTTGGAATTAAAAAACAGACTCAACTAGCTTGGATAAAACAGGGAATATTAAAAGCTCGTATAGTACCAGCAGAATCAGGGCGTGTTCACTATTATATTTTTTTAATAAAAGATAATAAAGATTTTTTACCTCCTAAAAAATTAACTGACTCACAAACTACCAGAGATGAAAAAGATGATAAAACATTCTTTCGCATAGAGCCATGGTATCGTTTTGTAAATCCCTATGAACATCTCAAGGGATACAAAATAATGGAACACATAGAGTTTATAAAGAAAGAAAACTTATAAACTCAATTTTTACTGTAAGGGGTAGTGAAAAAAGTGCTTGAACACAAAACCAACTAACCCTGTGGCAATAACCCAGCCAACAATTTTTACAGAAACATTTCTTGTTTCTATTAGCACTAATACTATAAAATGCCATATCCAAACAAAAGGCATTACTAAAATAAGCCAGAGAGCGCCAAAAATTCCACTCACTATTTGTTCCCAAACACTACGATAATCCATAATTAGCTCATACTACTATATTTTGATTAATTTTCAACTAATTAAAGACTTAACAACTTACAAAATGATAGCGATAAATAATGCTACATATAATACTATATGTTAAAATTAGGAAATGAAAGTAAGATGTTTTGGTGTTATGCCAAAGGACTTAGAAAAATACCTGGATAAGAACTGGCGAGGATATAATAGCAAAGATTATGAATTATTAATATCAATACTTCTTGCTAAATTTCATGATTCTAGATTTGGACAAAAACATATGATTGGCTTACCAATGAAAGTAGGCAAAATAAATGAAATAGAAAATATTTATAATGAGACAAATATTGAGCTTATAATAAAAAGATATTTGGAAGAAGACAATCCGATAGATGTTTTTATATCACCAATGCAAAGCCTAAAAGATAGTTTTAATAATATAGGGAAAGGTAAGGGCCTTGCTTTTCAACTAAAAAGGGTTATTGAAAAAAAAGAAAATGATAAAACTAAAACAATAATTGATTTTCTAAATAAAAAAATAACCAATAAATATGCACCCGTAGAAGCTGGATTAGTATTGATTGTGGATAATGAAAACTTAAAAGGTAATACCACATTAAATTTATCTGAAATTAAAAGAAACTTTGACCATAAAAAATGTCCATTTCAGGCTGTATTTATAATAGCATTTGACCCTCATTCAACAAATATAACTATATTTTCAGAAATATATCCTAATTTTGGGATTAAAAAATTCTATTTTTCTAAGAAAGTAAAATTTCTTAAGAAACTTGAAAAAATATAACTTAAGACTACAAAAAAATACCACAATTAATGTGGTATTTTTCATGAGCGAGGAAGTACCTTTCTGTCGCAATCTAAAATAGCAGTACCGCCTTTGTTAAATCTGAAGTTCTCTTTTTTTCAAGCTCTACATAAGCCAGTACGTTTTACTCAGTTCCTCTGTTACCTAGTGTGGCACTCTGGACAACAATAAGCACAACCATCAATCGTATTACTTGGCCATTTAGCTTTTGCTTCCGCAATTGCTTGTCTACATGTATCAAAGTAGCCAACTAAAATTCTGTTTTCAGGCAATGGTAAATGATCACATATTGCCTCTTTATGAACTTCATGTTCACCAGTAGGTTGAGCATTTTGATTAATAATATATTTACTCATATTATTTTTTACATACTCTTATAAAATAGTCCGACTATACTATCTTTTCTAATAATATTTCCACGTGCTACCTATTTTGTATCTCCATGTCCCTTTTTGGGCATATGCTCAACCACATAATGACTTGGGTCTCTTTTAGCTTTCTCGATTGGCGCAAGTCTACCAGTTTTAGCATTACGACCAATTTTGAAAGCTTTTGATGATTTATCACTCATATTCTTTTTAAAATTAACTAATAATACCTATATGTTACTCCTGAATGAATATCTTGTCAAGAAATAATTAACAAGATAGTACTTGTCCATTATTTACATAACTGATATAATGGATTATCTATGAAACTTCATGTAAATCAAGAGAAAATATTGGAATTTTTAAAGAAGAAAAACGGTAATATTGAGAATATTACTCTAAGGGAAATAGGGGAATCTATAGGGCTAGGAACAAAAGATAAAGTAAATCCGCAGATAATAGCTCATCATCTTAAATTTTTAGAGGATAAAGGTTATATAAGAAAAGAGAACCCCGATAAAAAAATATTCACAATTCTTAAAGAGCCAATAGACGATATTGTCTATGTAAATCTATATACAACGACTGCTCAATGTGGGCCAGATGGGACTCTCGGACAAGATGATATAGAAGAAAAAATTCCATTACATTCAAAAACATTTGGAATATCAAACGCAAATGATTATTTTTTAATTAAAGCGTCTGGAGATTCAATGGAACCAATGATAAATAATGGCGATTTAGTTCTAGTTAGAAACCAAAATCAGATAGAAAATAATCAAATTGGTGTTGTTGTCCATGAGGGAATGCCTAAAATAAAAAAAGTAGCAAAGATTGGTCAACATTATGCATTAGTATCTCTGAACAACAGATATTCAAATGAAACAATTGAAGAAAATACTGATATAAGAATTGTAGGTCTTGTTAAAAGTATCATCCGACAAGCAGCTTAAACATAGCACATTAACGTTAACAAACGTTAATGATTTGTAGGACAATGCCCTTAGATGAATTCCCTGAATTTGAAAAAAGAGTTATTGAATCTTTACGTCAACCACTTGAAGATAATATCGTTTCAATATCACGTGCTAAAGGTTCAGCAATTTTTCCCTCAAATTTTATTTTGGTTGCGGCGATGAATCCTTGTCCTTGTGGAAATAAAGGAAGTAAACAGAAAGAATGTATTTGTAAACCAAGTGATTTGGATAGATATAAAAGAAAATTATCTGGACCAATTATGGATCGTATAGATATCTGGGTTACTGTCAGTAATGTTGATTATGAAAAATTATCTGATGACAAGCAGGAAGGAGAAAAAACTAAAACAATAAAAGAAAGAGTGATGAAAGCACGAGAAATTCAGACAAAAAGATTTAAAAATTCTCCAAGAAAAATAAATACTAATAGCGAAATAAATGTTAAAGAATTAAATATCTACGCTCCACTAGATGAGGAAATTAAAAAAATATTAAATCAAAGTGCAGAGAGACTTCAGTTATCAGCTAGAGCTTATCACCGCACAATAAAACTCGCTCGTACCATCGCCGATCTAGAAGGATCTCAAAATGTTTCTTCATCTCACATTTTAGAAGCATTACAATACAGACCAAGAGAAAATTAGTAAAGCTGATATAATTAAATTATGAAGAAGTCTTGCAAAACCTGTGGTAACGAGTTCTTGATTCGCGAAGAAGATCTTATCTTTTACGAACAAGTAAAAACCGTTCTGCCTCAGTATTGTCCCGACTGTCGAATGATGCGACGCCTGGCATTTCGCAATGAAAGAACTTTATATAAAAGGACTTGTGATTTATGTAAAAACAATATTATCTCTATATATACAAAAGATTCTCCGTTCAAGATATATTGCCATGATTGTTGGTGGAGTGATAAGTGGAACCCAAAAGATTTATGTATGGATTATGACTTAAGTAAATCATTTTTTGAACAATACAAAGAACTACAATTAAAAGTCCCAAGATTATCATTGATTTTGATAAATTCTACTAACAGTGACTATACAAACTGTGCGGCTGACAATAAAAATTGCTATTTAATATTTGCGTCAGATGCCGACGAAGACTGTATGTATGGGAGATTAATTCAAGAGAGTAAAGGTTCTGTAGACTGCGCATTCCTTTACAGTTCGGAACTTTGCTATGAGTGTATAGACACTCGTCAATGCTTTAAATGCATGTTTTGTGAAGAGTGCCAGACATCAAGTGATTTATTATTCTGTTACAACATGCGCAACTCACAAAATTGTATTTTATGTACTAACGGACGTAATATGTCTAATTCAATCTTAAATGTCAAATATAGTAAAGAAGAATATGACAAGAAAAAAACAGAAATCCTCGAGAGTTATGAAAGTATAGAAAACACAAAAAAAGAATTTGAAAAGATTAAATCAAAAATAATTTATAAATATGCCTCGCAAACAAAATGCCACAATATCACGGGCGACTATATTCACAATTGTTATGATGGAGTAAGAGTATTTAATGCATCTGATGCAAAAAATTGTTCTTATATGGCTGACACAGAACAACCAATAGATTGCATGGATTGTAATAACTCATACTATAAACCAGAACTTTGTTACAATATTTTAGGCATATTGAATTCTAGCAAATCAAAAAATTGTGCCTATATTTTTTACTGCAATGAAATAGAATACTGTGAGAATACATATAATTTAGCTAATGGTTTTGGGTGTATCGGTATAAGAAAAGGAGAATATATGATTCTCAATAAACAGTACACAAAAGATGAATACTATATATTAAAAAATAAAATCGTCGAAAGTATGAAAACAGAGGGATTATATGGACAATATTTTCCACCATATTTAGCACCGTTCGGATTTAATGAAACTCTTGGCCATGATTATTATCCAGTGACAAAAGAATGGGCAAAAGAAAAAGGGTTCAAGTGGCAAGAAAAAACTACCGGAACCTATGGAGAAGAAACAATTAAAGAAAACTGTATACCAGATATTATAGAAAAAACACCAGACTCAATTACTTCAGATATTCTGGGCTGCAAAGATTGTAAAAAGAATTTCAAGATTACTCAGAACGAATTGAATTTCTACAGACGAATGCATTTACCAATCCCACATAAAGATTTTGAATGTAGACATCAAGATAGAATCAAAAAAAGAAATCCACGCCAACTATGGCCACGTTCATGCATGTGTAAAAATGAACAACATCATAATCATACAGGAAGAAGTTGCCCGGAAAAATTTGAAACAACATATTCACCGGACAGACCAGAAACAATATACTGCGAGAGTTGCTATCAACAAGAAGTCGCTTAGATGAATTAAAAAATCGCAGGACTGTCCTGCGATTTTTTTACTAATTCTTAATTCTTAATTACTTTAAAATGGAGGTTTCATTGTAGAACCATTTGCCTTTCTGATTTCAAAGTGAAGATGTGGACCAGTTGAACCACCAGTGCTACCTACAGCTCCAATTTTTTTACTCTGAGAAACTGTCTGACCCACACTGACATTAACTTTACTCAAGTGAGCATATAACGTACTTGTACCATTTTCATGTTCAATAACAATATAATTTCCATAGCGTCCTCCACAACTCTTCTTTCCTTCAACACAACCAGTGACAACTTTAATGACAACACCCGAAGCAGCAGCATAGACTGGAGTTCCTCTTGCTCCGGCTAAATCAATTCCATAATGGAATCCTCCTTTTCTTGATCCATAAGAAGAAGTTATTCTTCCTGAAACAGGTCTCTTGTAGAAGCCTGATTGAACTTTAGTATTTG
>Ga0209373_10001677_pt1 | contig 24853 bp, 18 predicted proteins | sample Higcelweek5metaG_FD_187173 | JGI IMG/M metagenome (GOLD analysis project Ga0209373, IMG submission 187173) | Freshwater pond sediment microbial communities from the University of Edinburgh, under environmental carbon perturbations - High... | ecosystem: Environmental > Aquatic > Freshwater >... | reverse complement strand
ATAGTAACCTCATCTTCCATAATTTCTATTTTACTATTATCATAGAATTCTTTATAAGGATTAGAGAGAAATTCTACTATTCTTGGATTTTTTGATTCTTTGAAATAAAATAATATTTGTGTGTCATTAATAAAACCTTTACGATATTTCTCAAATTTTTTCATATCAAAATTTGAGTATAAATCTTTACAAATAAGTCTAATCAATAATTTAAACTGCTCTACATTAAATTTTCATACTCTATATGAGGCTATAAAATTCTTAATAGCCCTATTTTCATTTACAAGAAAATCTGGTAGCCGATTATAGAATAAAACTATTTTTTCTTTTTCTTCTGGAACTTCTCAAAAAGTTGAGGATATCTCCAATCAAGATAGGCTTGCGACTCTTTTTGCAGTAATGCAAGTTTTTAATTTATCATTTCATCTTTTTGTATATCATACTCTTTTTTTTCAAAAAGTAATATCTCTATATTCCTCGTCAATAAAAGACCTTGCTACTTCCTCAGTCCATTCTGATTCAACTCTTGTAATAAATGATAGTAGATATAAATCCTCTTCTTCATCATCTCATCAAATAATGAATGGCGAACCAGCATAAAAATATTTATTACTAGGTCATAAAACTGAAGTTAGAGGTTTTTGGAACTCTCATTTATAATGATGTTTGAATTTTTTACCTTTTTTATTCCAAGTATAAACATTATTTAACATTCAAGAAAGGATAGATTTTGATACCTCAACAAAACTCTCACTATATTCTAATATTTCTCAATTTGATTCTAGCCTTTGCTTTAAGTTAGCAATTGTAGAAAGAATTTCATATACAGATTTTGATTTGACTCATAATAATGTTAAATCAATAACTTCAAATAACATTTTGTCTTTTGTTGAATTACTAATTCTTTTATATTCCGCGATTTGTCACTTATTTAATCAGTATAAGTGCAATTTATGTAGTGTCTCTCCATCAATAGGTTCCCTTGTCGTAATCAAGTTAAATAATTCTCTATGAGCGATTAGATCAGAGTCATTTTTGAATTTACCTGGAACAAATTTTTTCCACAACTCACTTTTTGCAAAGAATCATTTATTATCAATTATAGCACATATATCAACCATATTTGCTCCACATCATCTCTTAATTCATTCTATTAACATTCTTCAAACATGTGGTTCAACAGGAAGTAATAGTAGTTTTTTTCATAGAAGAGTTACTTTATGGGATTTGGTTATTGCTCCTAATTTGATAAGATTATCATATGACAATCTAAACAATTCTATACTTGGTTTGTGCATAAAGGTCTTCTCTCAGGTCAACAATAGTTCATTAAGAGGATCGAATCAAGTCATAAGTGCTCATAATATGAATTGTTCCGCTGTAATATTTTGTATTTCTCAATCAGGAAATAAACTAAGTTTATCAAGCCTGGTGGCATTGGCCCTTATGTATTCTCAGAATATTACTCTTCATGCTCTTCATGCTCTTTGCAGAGTATCGGCATTAGAAATACACCTCTTTCTTAATTCTGGAATTCATTTTTCATTAACTGTTAGTTTTTTACAGAATCAATTATCTACAACCGCATTAATATAAGGGATTGTAATTCATTCTTGAGCAATATTAGTTGCAACAATTATTCTTGGTCTATCTCATTTTTCCATAACAAGTCTCTGTTCAATTACAGGTAATTCACTATGCACAGGAAGAATTTCATAATGTGGTAATTTTTCTTTGAGAAACTTAATTGTTGATTCTATTGTCTTTTTTCATTCAACGAAAACCAAAATGTTCTTATATTCTTCTTCTCAGTCTTTCATACTTTGTTTTTTTGCTAATTCAAGAATACTTGGCAAGAATTCAGTATCACTTCTGAAGTATTTTTCAACAGGAAAAGTTCTTCAAGGAATATCAAATACAGGAATATCTCTACTAATAGACGAGAAGTAATCCTGTAACATACCTATGTCAACAGTAGCCGACATTAGCACTAGTTTCATTCTATTTTTTGTTTTTTTCATAACCCTTTTTGACTGAGCAATAAGGAATTCTGTAGCTATAGAAAAATTATGAACCTCATCTACAATGAGAATATCTGGTAATATTCCAGAAACTGTTTGTCTTAATAATTGCAATCAGTCTGTAACGAAAAGCAACTCCGATCAAGGAGTAGAAACTGATCATTTTCAAGTTCTATATCCAATTCTATCTCAGAGCATGAAACGATGATCTCATGTTCTAGCTATTAATTCCCGAGACACTCTAGTTGCTGCTTCAATAGTATTAATTACTCTTGGCTCTGCAACAGATATTCTTGTTGGTCTTCCTCATAATCTTAACAAAGCTGGAGGAATTTGAGTTGTTTTACCCGCTCATGTATCTGCAGATATAAATGTAATTGCAGAATTTTTAACCGCATATCTAATATTGGATAAATGAGAGTTGATTGGTAAATTGTCAATTTTTGATAATTCAACAATTCTATCGGTTGATGACATGACTTGTCAATTTGCTAAATTTATACTACCATCAATCTGAAGTCAAAAAGAATTATTCATTAAAATCATAAATTAATTATTTAGCAAATATACAAATTAAGTTATAAGTATTTTTTTAAGTTTTGCAAGTATTTTTTAAGAAAATCCAATTAAAAAGACCAGCCTACCCAGAGACTGGTCTTGGAGATAAAAGTCCGGGTTCCATAGAGTCCGGACTTGGAGCAAAAAATAAAACCGATCCCACAATAGCAAAGACCGGTCTTGAGAGTAAAAAAAGATCAGTTTCTTTCAATACCGGTCTTAAGACTACATTTCACCATCAACTTCTGCATTAATTCTATCGAAGAATTCTACCATGAAATCATGTCTTCATTTTGCAATTCTTTTTCATTCATTCGTATACATCTTGTCTTTGATTTTATTGAGTCAAACGAGGAATTCTCTATATGCTGTATCTTCTCTTGTATAGGACTTAGTCTTAGTTATATCAACTCATTTATTATGAAGTTTTGCTCAGATTTCTCAGGCAAAAAGGAAGGCTCTACCAATGCCCACAGCTCATATACTATCAAGTTTATCAGAATCAAATAAGATTTTTGCCTCAAGAGAATCTGGAATATTAGCTCATCTTTTTCTGTGTGAAATAATGCAGTGAACAATTTGTTCAATCTTATCTTGTGGAACGAAGAATTTTTCAAGAATTTCCCTTGCAATTTCTCATCATTTCTCCGCATGACAAACTAATCATTTACTATCATCTTGATATTTTCTTCATATATCATGTAGGATTGCCGCAATCTCAAGTACTTCCATATCTGCTTTTTCTTTTTGTCCTATATGTATACATAAATAATAGACTCTCATCGTATGTTCCCAATCATGACTTCATCTAGAATTCTCAAACGAATCTTGTGCCCAATTCTTGATTTGTTCTATGAAATTCATGTTATTGAATATATGTTTGATAAATGTTTATATTTCAATTCTTGTCTTCGTATTTTTCAATTGTAGTTTGTATATGATTCCTAAGAAAATCTGTTAAGTTCTGTCATTTTAATTCTAGTATGTATTCTATCTTCTTTTTTTGGCTTTCTGTTACATAAAAATTAATGGCATTAGCATATTTTTTCCTTTGAATCATATATATTTTGAATTAATAATAAACACTCGGATAATATTAATAAATAATTTTTTATCAAGCTAAAATAAATAATTAATATAGTCAATGAAAATAAAAAAGAGTTTCTACATAGGAAACTCCTTTACTAATAAGAAAACTACTAATTTGTCATTGCCTTTTTGAAGTCTGCTTCTGTTTTTATTAGATTAAACTTTTTCATTAATTTTGTTGAACTATCTGGCATTACAACAGTTACATTCTTAATTAGTGCTTCTTTGTTATTAACTAGCGTATCCATGGCTACCTTATTATAATCATTTAATATTGTGTATGACTGGATGAATTTTCAGATAAAAACTAGATAAGTCTTAGCATAAGTATTCTCATCTTTCTTCTTAAGATATTCGTCAAGAGAAGTTTCTGTTTTATCGTAATCGAGAGTTTTATAATTATTTGTTAAGTCATTTTTTAGTCCAGAGATACTCTGATCAGAAGAATTAACAGTTGCGGTAAGTTGAGTTGATTGTTGTTTGAGTACTGAGATTTGTTCAGAAGTTGAGTTATATCTTAATCTTAGTTGATCCAAATAACTCTCAAGCATTGCTTCTCTATCACTTGATTGATCAAGTAATTTATTAACATCAGTCCTCAGAATATTCAAATATTCATTAATACTAACCATATTAGCTGTAATAATCTTGTTTCTTGAAACAGTCTTATTAGCTAGGATATATGAAATTGGGAGAACTTCTGTTGTAAGAGAAACTGGAGTGTCCGTTGCTGATTTTAATTTTGTTCCTATATTAAGAGAAACCGCAACTCAAACTGTTCACAAATATCAAGCATTTGCTTTTTTGAATTTATTTTCGTTCTTTTCTGTAGAAGCATAAGTACTATCAGATCAAACATTAGAAAAATATGTAACAAGTAGGTTGATAAAAAATGAAAGTAAAATTCAAATCATTAATACTTTTTTTACAAAATCTTTTATCTCCGTCTTTAATAACATAAAAGCTAAGAAAAATTAAATAAACTTTTTGATTATCTTAATATTTTTTTATAATTTTGCAATATTAAGTAAAAATTAATTTTGTTATTATATGTGAAATTTAGATTATTATTTGAAAAATAAAAAGAATATGGATTCTAAAAAGGCTTTTTTAAGGTTAAAAACACTATTTCTAGTTTTGTTTTTTATCCTAAACATACTATCCCCTTATTCATTATTTATAAGTTTTGACAGGAAATATGATTATATTGAGGAGCAATGAAAACTGAAGATATGAAATATCAAGACTATTTATGAAAAAGAAACAAGTCTTTATAAGCTGCCTAGCAAGATTAATAAGTATGTAAAAAAATGAGAATTAACTTTTGATAAAGCAAAAGATTTAATCGTTTTCAAATTTGATAAAACTAAAGAAGATGTTTCTGACATTAAAATTATAGTTACCAATTGATCAAAAAAACTGACTGCAAATATCGATGATGATGGAGATGAAAGAATTGTACTTAATAAATATGCTTTCAGTGAACCCATTCTTACAACACAAAATACTAAAATTAACTTCACAATTGAATCAAAAAGCAAGGTTGTATTAGAACAAAACATGGAGGCAATTGGAGTTGATACAATAAGTTATCATGAAACCCTAAGTTGGAAACCTGACACTACAAATGCGGCAGAAGTTTGAGTAATTAAAAGGGCCGATTGGTGAGCTGATGAAACATTGAGATATGAAGATAATCCAAAATGGGTTGCGATATATAAGCAAATAGCTCTTGATGCTCAAAAACCAAAAACAGCTCGGCAACTCAAACAAGAGAAAAAAATTTTAGATATCAGAAGCTATCTGGCAACTAACTTCCCTTCTACGGATACAGCTATAAGTACAATAAAAAGTGAAAATTGACATTCTCTTGTTTGGAATATAGAAAAAACGAATTTCGTTAATAGAATTGTAATTCACCATACTGCAGAATCTGTAGATTCTGATAGTAGAGATGATGCAAGTATTATGAGATCAATGTATTATTATCACACCTTCACAAGATGATGGTGAGATATTGGCTACAATTATGTTATATGAAGAGATGGTAAAATTTATGAATGAAGAGCTTGATGAGATTACACAGTTGCGGCACACAATCTTCGGAATAATAAAAGTACCGTAGGTATTTCTGTAATGTGAAATTTTCAAATAAGCAAAATAGGTGATAAGCAAAAAAATTGAGTTGATGCGGCAATTTGATATGTTGCTAAAAAATATTGAATTGACCTTAATCAAAAGAATATTGCACATAAAGAATGTAGTGATACTCAGTCTTGTTTGCTTAATGACTTTGAAGTATGGAATTTATCTGGGCATCGTGATGCATGATCAACAGCCTGTCCTTGAGATAATCTTTATTCATACTTATGAGAATTCAGAGATAATGGTAAATTATATAGCACATGATTAAAGTTAGTCTATAATACAAATACTATAAATACGAATTCTAGTCTTACAAAATGACCAAATATCAAAATAAGATTATCATTTACCTGATGAACAGCCGAGATCAAATCATATTCTAATGAAAAAATGAAAATTGCAGTTGGCAATAGAAGTTGATATACTAAACTAAGTTATCTTATACTTGAGCCAAGATGAACTGATAGCATAGCACTTGTAATTGGAAATAAAAGTCTCAAAATTCCTTCAATAAAAATCTCATCAACAGTACTAGAAGTAAGTAACTGGTCACGTAAACCAAGTTGGGATAAGAGTGGATTGGTTAATGATAACAAATTTAGATGAAGTATAACTGTGGCAAATGAAGGATGAAAATTAATACTAATAAATGAGTTACCACTTGAAGATTATCTTAAATGAATAGCGGAAATTTCTAATGATGAGAATGAACAAAAAGCAAAAACAATTCTAGTTGCGGCAAGAAGTTATGCGCTATGGTACACTAATCCAAACAATAGAAAATTCCCAGGAAAACCTTATGATGGTTCTGATAATCCTGATGAATTCCAGAAATATCTTTGATACTCTTTCGAGATGAGATGAAACAATATTAGCAAATATATTGATGACACTAACCTAACAGTTATTAAATATGATTGAAAACTTATAAAACCTTGGTATTTCAATCAGAGCAACTGAAAGACTAAATCATATACACAATATTGTGAACAAAGAAAAACGGAATGAAGTTATCCAAAAACAATGGTTTGTGAAAATATTCCATATCTTCAAAGTGTTACAGATCCAGCTTGATCCACTGAATGATTCAAATGACATTGAGTTTGAATTAGTTGAGCATGAGCGAAATATTTTGCTGAGTTTGAAGGCAAAAAATATGATGAGATTATCAAATACTTCCTCAAATGAGTCACAGTTGAAAAAACTAGCTATTAAATAATTGTTTTCGTCATCCTTAGCACAGTCGAAAGATCCATTTCTGTAGCACTCTTGAAACAAAAGTTCCCAAATTTAACATCTCAAACATTGTTATTTCTATAAAAGAATATAAATTCTTTTTGACTTAGGTGAAAAAACTCGTATAAAACAATTATATAATTTCTAAATTCTTGAGAATATGAGTACATTAGAAGCAAGAAAGAAATTCAGAGAAACCTTTCCAAGAAAAATATCCGTTCTCTGAGTAGTGCACTGTCTAGGTATAGAGCAGACTATTAATAATGTAAAAATCTCTATTGAGAATTGATTACATTGAGTTTTCCTTATTAATCATTGAGATATTCGGCCCATAGAATTTCTAGAAATTATTAAGAAAACGAGAGAAGAATTCAAAAACATATGGATGTGATTAAATTTTCTAGGTCAATGAGAACTTGACTCTGTAGAAGAAATATGAAAACTTGAAGATAAATGAACGGTAATTAATTGACTATGGACAGATAATCCAGAAATAATATGAGTAAATCCATGATACAATAATCAAGATAAAATCAAAAAATACAAAGAAGAAATTGGATGGAATTGAATATATTTTTGAGGAGTATTATTCAAGTGACAACCAAAAATGTATGATGAAAAACTAGCCTGTGAAAAATGAGCGAAATATCTAGATGTTATAACTACAAGCGGGCCATGAACTTGAATAAGTGCAGAAATGGATAAAATTGAGAGGATCAGAAAATATAGCTGAGAACATCCTGTCTGACTTGCTAGCTGAGTTGATGCTAGTAATATTGAGGATTATTCAAAACTCGTAGATGTCTGCCTTGTAGCTAGTTCAATAAGTAAAAACTTCCATAACTTCGACCAAGTAAAAGTCAGAGAACTAGGAAATGTTGTTGAGAGAATTAATTGATAAGCTTATAAAATCTTAAAAACACTAAAAAAAACAAGGAAGTTATCTTCCTGGTTTTTCCAATTCTATTTACAAGAATTTTTTTTTGGATATACTGACCTAGTTGAAACAAAATCTGAAAAAATTTTTTATACTTTCTATTTTTAACTTTAAATTGAACCTATGCGTTGCCCAAAATGTAAGAACTATGATACTAAGGTAATTGACTCTAGAATTGCTGAGGATTCTACTTCAATAAGAAGAAGAAGAGAATGTGAGAAATGTTGAGCAAGATTCACTACGTTTGAGAGAATGGAGTTCATTAATTTCTTAGTTACAAAAAACAGCGGAGAAAAAGAAATGTATGATAGAAGCAAATTGCAGAGAAGTATCTTGAAGGCTCTACATAAAAGACAACCAGATATAGATAAAATTGAAAAGTTATTAAATGAATTAGAAAATGATTGGGCATCAAACAAGAAATGAATAACATCAAAAAGAATCTGAAAAGACGTTCTTAATAAACTCAAAGATGTTGATGATGTGGCATATATTAGATTTGCCTCTATATACCACAACTTCGATAATGTTAATGACTTCATCAAGTTTATCAAAGAGGAATTCGAATAATAAATAGCAAATGATTACAATAGTTGATCTCAATTATTCTCAAAATATTTTCCCATTAATCAGCCAAGAGTTGGCTGATGGTATTAGCGCGACTCTTGAGAAATGAAAAAAAGTACTAATTTTCCTTAATCGCAGATGAGAAGCATGAGCCCTAATCTGCAAGGATTGTTCATATCAGGCAAAATGTGATGAATGTGATATTCCTTATAATGTTCACAAATATCCTCAAGAATCACTAATTTGTCATAATTGTAACAAGATTGATAGGATTCCTACCGTCTGTCCAGTTTGTAAGTGAGCCAATCTGCACAAGGTCGGAACAGGAACTCAGAAGATTGAACAAATAATTAATAATCTATTCAAGGATAACAAAATCTCAAGACTTGATTCGGATAAAATCAAAAAAGAATGAATTAATATCGAGGATGTAAAAAATAGTGGGATTATTATTGCAACAGAATCTGTTAATACCATAAGTTTCGATGATCTTGGACTTGTAGTTTTTCCTCTTTTTGAGCTCGAGCTGACTATCTGAGAATATGATATAGAAGAGAAAATATACGGCAATATTGTACATAATATCAAAAGATGAGCCGATGTTCTCATTCAGACTTATATACCAAAAAATCCCCTACTAATAACAATCACCGAATGAAATTATAAGGAATTTCTAATTAATACTCTTGAGGAACGCAAAAAATTCTCATATCCACCTTACCAAGAATTGCTCAATATAATTACCAAATGAATAGATAAGAAAAAATTGAGCGAAAATACTGAATTATTTCTACATAAAATTAATTGTCTTGAGAAAAATTGAGAACTAAATATCAGTTATAACAAGAACTATTACTCAAAAAGAGCCTGAGAATTTTATCAGAAAATTATAATTAAATGAGAGAATATTGAGGATTTTTTGAAACCACTGAAAGGCGAAATTACAAGAAACAGAAATATTACAATTGAGTGGAAATAATTATAATTTCCACTCTTTTTTCTTCATCTGACTAACAATAAAAATTGTAATTAATATAAGTCAAAATAAAATAAATGTGCCCGAATAATGTAGTGGGCTGGCAACAATAATTCAACCCAGAACAAGTCCAATAACATTGGCAAGATTAAGTAACATCTTGAGTGGTGCTGACGATGCATTAGAATCAATCTCATTTAGTTTCATTTTGTCTGCATATACTTGGTTATATGTATCCGAGAATTCTCATTGAGAAATTGGCATTGCGGCAGCATATCAGAAGCTATTAAGTAATCATAATATTAGTACGAATGCGAATCATGATGCGAATCATAAGAACAGGACTGATACTCAAGATAATACAACTCAGAAAAACATTATAGGAAGTGATCAGATTTTTTTAGAGATTTTGATGAAAAATCATTGAGCTCAATAAGCAGGCACCGCGATAATTCAGATGAATAAATAACTTGTCATAATAGCGGCAAGAAAAACTTTTGATAACTCCTCATAGCTTCATCTGATAATTCAATCTAGATAATCAATAAGAAATGAGATCACAAAAGTATCCCAGAATCAGAATAGAGTAAGAACTGCAGTGAAAATAATTAATTTGTAACTGTAAGGTGGCCTGAATAATATCTCGTAGAATGATTTAATATCACTTATTGTTGTATTATAAATATCTTTCCAATTAACGAATTTTTTTAGCTCCATTGGTTTAATGAATATATATTTCATATTGCTAGCAATCTGTGAAAAATCGGTTTTTTGGATAGTTGTAACTGCGTATTGTTTAACTGATTCTATTGATTCCTTTGGAGAAATTACTTTTAATTTTTTGATCTGAGTAAAATCTACATTAAGCTTAAATACTTCTTTTGAATTATCAAAATATTTATAAATAAAAACAATAAAGAATGAGATTATTCAGACTATTATACTAAGTGCTAGAAATGGATTGAAGGCAAGAATTACTCAAGAACTAAGTAGTCAAACAAGTGCACCAATTCATGAGAAAATATTATTTTTTGATAATAATTCTGCGTATTCACTGGGATCGGCATTGTTCATTATATAAGAAAGCGATGTAACATCTGATAATTCTTTGATTATTCAATACAGTACGACAGAAATTACAAGAAGAAGAATATTCGGTAATGAAGAGAAGAATCTAGAAAATGCCTGATTAGAAAAAGATAGAAGTTCTGAAGGCGAAATATTAAGATTAGTACTTCATGCCGTGAACATAAAATATAAGAAAATAACTGCAACAACTAGCATCATAGCAGCCGAAGTTATGAATAGTTTCTTTGCGGTGAAGAATTTTTGTAGAACTCAAACTGGACTATCTACTACAAATGCCACAAGATTACCGAATCATAGGAAGAATCAAACAAGAATTGGGCTCTTAAGTTGAAGAAGGAAAAAGAATACAAGAGTGAAATGAAAACACATCCAAACAAACGATGACAATGCTCAATACCAAAAAAAATTCTTGCGCCTAACCACATCAAGATAGTTTTCTATAGAAACAAAATTCGACATATCAATTTTCCTTTAATTTTACTACTTTCAAAAAATATTAATTATTTATCTTTTGATTTATATAATTCTACCATATAATCATATTAAATACAAATTTTTGAACCCAAATGCAGAAGCAATATTATACTACAAGATGAATTTATAAACAAGTCAATGAGAATTATTGAATTGTAACAGATAACGATGAAAAAGAATACTTTATTTTTAAGAGAAATAGAGGCAATGCATTCAGTTGAGATCAGGTTGAAATAAAAATAATTAAACTTGAGGAGGATGGCAAAAAAGCTGAAGCAATTGTCAGTAATATAATAAGAAGAACCGAAGAACCTATTATTGGCTATTTCCTGAGGAAAAAATGACAAGACTTTGCTTTTGTAAGAGCATATAATACTTTTGCTTGAAAAGATATTTTCATAAATGGCAATAACTTCAATTGAGCCAACAATGGCGATATTGTAATGGTTCAGATTGTTTCTTGAAAAGATAAACCAGTCTGAAAAGTGGTGAAGTATATCTGAAAAGAAAGTGATCCAGAGATAATTGAGAAAATTATTCTTATACAAAATCATATAAGCCTAACTTTCCCTGAAAAAGTCATTGAAGAAGCTAATAATCTGAGAAATATTGTAGAAAAAAGACTTGAAAATAACAGACTTGACCTAAGAAATGAGGTAATTGTAACGATAGACTGAGATGATGCCAAAGATCTTGATGATGCAATTAGTGTCAGGATCCTTCCTAATTGATATTATGAGCTCTGAGTTCATATCGCTGATGTTGCAGAATATGTGAGATTTGGTGGTTCGCTTGACAGTGAAGCATTGAAAAGATGAACAAGTATCTATCTTCCATGATGAGTTATTCCAATGTTACCAGAACAAATTTCTAATAATCTATGTTCACTCAATACTTCTTGAGATAAGGCAACTCTGAGTATTATAGTAACAATTGATAGTACTAGTGCGAAAGTTCTAACTACAAAAATCACAGAATCAATTATCAGAAACAAAGCGAGATTGACATATAATGAGGTTTGGGATTATCTCACGGGTAAAATTTCTCCTCAGATTGATGCTAATATAGATATTGCTACAATGCTACAAAACGCATATAAATTGTTCAAACTTATCAATAAAAGAAGAATGAAAGAGTGAAAAATTGATTTTAATTTTAGTGAGGTGAAAATCGAAGTTGATGAGAATAAAAAACCTATAAGGGTCTACAAATACGATAGAAATGACGCTCATAGAATTATTGAAGAATTCATGATTATGGCAAATGAAGAGATTTCAAAATTCTTCAGTGAGAAAAAAATCCCATTCTTATATAGAATCCATGAAAAACCATCACTAGAAAGTATGCAAGAACTAGCAAAAATCCTCAAAGATTACAAAATTGATCTAGATGAAAATAGTGTAAATCCTCTAATTATAAGCCAAATAGTGGCACAATTGCAATGAAAAAAAGAAGAATATCTTCTGAGTAAAAAAATCCTCCAAGCAATGACTAAAGCAAAATACAGTGAAAAAATCCTATGACATTTCTGATTATCGCTCAGATATTACTCCCACTTCACTTCCCCAATTCGCAGATATCCAGACTTGCAGATTCATAGAATTATCAAGGAATATCTTAACAAAAATCTCAGCCCAGATAGACTTGAAAAATATAGAAAAAATCTATCAAAAGTCGCAAAAAATACCTCAACAAAAGAACAACAAGCAGAAGATATTGAAAGAAAAATAACTTTTCTCAAGACTATTGAATATATGCAATGACATATCTGAGAAACATTTGATGGAATCGTGAGCGGGCTCAATAATAATTGACTGTATATCGAGCTAGAAATGTGAATTGAATGATTCGCATGAGCTAAATCTATTGCAGAAAAATATATATTCAATCAAGATGAGAAAATATACGAAAGCATTAATATGAAAAAGATACTCAATATGTGAGATAAAGTAAAAATTAAAGTTATAAAAGCAGACAAAGTGAAGTGATTTCTTGATTTTGAACTTTTGGTATAAAAAAACTCAAGATTAAGTATGTACTCAACTTGTGGAGTGCATACTACTTGAGAAAAAAAATAATTTTTTGTGGTATTTTTATTATTATCCGAACATAAATTAATTAATGAAATAAACATATTTTGAGTACTTAGCACGCTTAATTATTAAGTACACACGCATTAAACAATATTATATAAAATTTGTCAATATAATTTTGAAGAAAATATTTGATAATTTAAGAAGTGTAAAAAATAAAAATATCTATTAAAAAAATCTTACATTGTAATAACTAAATAAAAAAGATAAAAAATATATCTAGAAGAAGTTTATATTATTAATAATAAATCCCAGTTATCCAATAACTGGGATTTATTATTTTCTTCAACTTCAAATAACTTTTTCTTAATTTCACATTATTATAATATTAACTATCTTAATTCATTTTTTTCATAATCAGTCAATTGCCTCTATTTTAAGAGAATATTCTCAAGCAGCAAAATCTTTTGCTTCGTTGATTGGAACAATAAACGAGTTGGCTCAATCTAGAACTTTATATAATTTACCATTAAGATAAACATTAATCGTGTCTATTCATTCTCAAGTTACTTTTCCACGGATATTAGCAGAAATATTCTGATATAATTGTAAAGTATCATCTCATTCAATTGGATTAGTCATGGTAATAACTGGGGCAGACACTGGAACTATTGGTTGCTTTGTGACAGTATTGCTTCATGTTATATTTTCTCCCGTATTAGACGTTGTATCTTCTGTGCTGGGATTAATCTTATAACTAACCTTAGAACTATAATAGAATTTATCTACAGCAGATATTACTATCGTCTGAGGTCATTCTTTAACATTTAAAACTTCTGTAATATTTCAAGATACAGATTCTTTTACTGGGATTGTTTTTTCAATTTTTCAATTAACAGATATTGTAATTTTGATAATAGGATTCTTAGCATCAAATCTAATGTCTAGATCTTTTATTCAAGATAGATTCTCTCAATTTACCAAATTAGAAGATAAACTTATACCCGAAGTATCTCACGAAGGCCTATCACATGGAGTATCCTTAATGTCAGATGAACTTCAACTTCACGTTTCTGTGAAAGACTGATATCTTCATAAATTTTTGAGCCATTCTTTATTCGATGATTCAATTATAGGATTTGTACTTCATCATAGATAGATTGTCTTGATTGCCTCTTCTGGGGTAGAATCTGTAACTAATCAATTACATAGAGAATCAACCTTGATACTCTTATAGCCTCAATCGTACTCTGTAGGTTTAACGGCAAAAATAGAAGTGGTCCTAAGTTCAGTAGGGGTAGAATCTGTAACAAGTTTACCTGACATTTTTGAGATTGTAACATGATATATTCACTCTGGCTCTTTAAAATCAACAACTGGTAATCATTTATGAGCAAATTCCATATAATCATGCCAAATTGGCGCTGCACAGTTAAGTCAATCACAAGTTCATTTTGTAGCCGATCAATCTGTATTTCATGCCCAGACTACAGTTGTAATCTGAGGTGTATATCAAGCAGTCCATAAATCACCGGGTAAAATTATTTTTTTCTTTCCTACTGATACATCCTTATTAGATGTTCCAGTTTTTGCCGCCACTTTACGATCTTTTAAAGTTAATACATTATTCCGATATTGATTAGGGCGACTACTTGCGTCAGATAATATTTTTGAAAGAATATAAGAGGCAGCGGCACTGAATATCTGATTTCAAGATTGATTATTTGATTTTGGAGTATTATCAAGAATCATATTTCATTTCTTATCTTCTATTTTAAGAATTGGGGTAATTTCTTTTTTTACTCATCAATTTGCAAATATAGCGTATGCTCAAGCAAGTTCTAATGGTTTAAGTTCTCAGGCTCAGATAGCGAGGGGTCATCCATAATTAGCTCATAATTTAATAGAGCTGATTCATAAAAGATTAGCAAATTTAACTATTACATTTTCTCATCAACCATAGAAAAATATTTTGATTGCAGGGATATTACGAGAATAATCTAGAGCTTTACGTATTGGTATCATTCATAAAAATTTTGAATCATAGTTATTAGGTTCCCGATCACCAAATTTTGTATCACTATCATAAATAGGAGTTTCTGGAGAAATAGGATTATTTGCTATTGCATTAGCATAAACTATAGGCTTAAAACTTGAACCAGGCTGACGTTCAGAAGTAATGATATTAACATTTGCTCACTTAGATCAATCAAAATAATCAACTCATCAAACCATTGAAAGGATTCATCAATTCCTGTTATCAATACTAACTAAAGCAGCATTTGATGCTCAATATTTATCTTTATTAATAGCGACTTGTTTTTTAACTAATTCTTCAGCTTTATCTTGAAGTTTTGGATCTATTGTTGTATAAATTCTAAGTCATCATTGATTACCAAAATCTTGTTGTTCAAGATATTCTTTTACATAGAATACAAAAAAGGGATATTTAATATTTTCACTATATTTTTTGAACTTTATTTCCAAAGAATCAATTATGGCTTTTTTATATTCTTCTGCACTGATTTTATCATCTTCTAGCATTCTTCATAGAACAAAATCTTTTCTTCAAGTATTATATTCCATAACATAATCTGCAAGATCTTCATTTGGTTTTTCAATATTCAAATCATTATACGAAATAATTATTGCATTCAATAACTCAAGCAACTTACTTGCATCTATTTTTATACATCAAGAACTATCTATAGAAAAATCTTTTTTGAAAAATTTTGAATCTAGCTTACAAACTTTTACTTTATCAGAATCTTTTGTAATTGTCATATCTGTAATAATCGATTTTAATTTATTTTGCAATGGATTATAAAATGTTGGGTTTTCAGTTTGAACAACTTTTATGATATCTTTTGGAGTATCAGATTTATAAACAGAAGCATATCAAACTAATCTATCACTATGATTATATGGAGAATAATAAGTTGGTCATTTTGGAATTGATGCCATAATTGAAGATTCAAGAATATTCAGATCCTTAGCTCATTTTCAAAAAAAAGTTTTAGATGCCTCCTCTATTCAATATGCGTTACTTCAATATTCAATCTTATTAAGATATAGTTCTAATATTTTTTCTTTTGAAAAACTATTATTCATTTTATAAGACAAAAATACTTCTTGTATTTTTCTTTTTAGACTTCTTTCGTTGGTTAGATAACTAACTTTGATTAATTGTTGGCTAATAGTTGATGTTCATTGGATTTTATCTGATTTTCAAGTTATATAGTTAAGTCCTGCTCTTATCAATCATTTAACATCAAATCAGCTATTTTCAAAAAAAGTCTTATCTTCTGTTGATACAATTGCATCTTTCATGTTTTTTGAAATATTCTCATAATTTACATAAGTTCTCTTTTCTTTTGAATACAAATTATATAAAACTCCTCAATTTTTATCGTAAATTACGGTATTTTCAGGAAGAACAGAATCTCCAAGTTTTCAGATTTCTGGCAAATCACGAAGATAAATTAAATAAATTAGTCAAATTATTATAAAAAATCATACCAAAAATAACCAAAAAATGTGGATAGCTAAAAATTTTCTAACTTTTCTAGCTTCAAATTTTTCTTTTAATTGTTTTTGTAAAATTCTTCTTCTCAATAATTCTTTGTTCAGTATTGGTTTCATTTTTCTAATTATTTAGGAATAATTTATAATCTTCTCAGAGAATAATTTCTATTTTTGTTCAAGGACTTTTAGAATAATTAGGTTTATTAATTTGTTTTTGTTCTGCAAAAATAAATTGGCTTATTGCATCAAGAGTTTTTGAGGTTGGATTAACTCAAATCTTACTAGCTTCATCCCAAATAAAATTCACTTGCGATTTTGGTAAACGTTCCTTGGTACTAATTATTGAATCTTTCGTAGGAATATTGAATCAATATTTCTTGAACATTATAGCGATTTTATTTGCTAATCAACTTACTTTTGTAGTATTTACTATATTTATTTCATATTTTTCTAAGAACACGTCAGACATATTAAAAATAATATTTGCGAATTTTTGAATACTATCGTACTTTGATATATTAGAGGCGGTTGCATCATCGGGCAGAATTACTGAAGCTCATCAGAATAAATCTCTATTTGGTAAATATAAAAATCATCCAATCTCACATGCATCAATTCATCAATCACAACTATTATTAAGATTAAAAGAAAACATATTACCATTTGGGATTTCTTTCGCAAGAGAAGCAAAGCTTAATATTTCCTTAATTCACATGTCAGTTTTTACATTCGAGCTGATAGCATAATAAAGAGATTGTAACTTGGAAGGATTTCATATATAATTCAAATTAAGAAGTTTTGTTTTAATTGCTTTAATAACTAATTGTTGGCGCAAAGATCTATCAAAATCATTAGTTGAGTGACGACTTCTTGCATATTTTAAAGCTGTAGTTCAATTAAGTGTTTGTTTTCATTTTTTGATTGAGAAAGTTTCATATCACCAATTATTGTCAGGATATTCAGTGTCAACCAAATCATTCGGTACATCAATGTCAACTCAATCAAGTAGGTCTACGAATTTAATGAATCCCGCAAAGTCAATATTTATAAAATAATCAGTTTTTTCTCAGGTAATTTGTTCAACTTTTTCTTCTAGGTAAATCATCGCTTTTTTCTCAGAAAAAGATTTGAGTCATTTCATATACAATTCATTGATTCTTCACTCTCATCAAGTTGGATATTCTACATAAAGATCTCTTGGAATTGACAGCATGGTTACTGTTTTTTTCTTGATATTAATTGAAGCAAGAATAATTGTATCCGTTAAATTAGTTCATTCATGATCTCATCATCATACTCAGGTAATAAGAATATTAATTTTTTCTTTAGTTGGATCTATAGAACTTAATCATGTAACTTTTAATAAGTTCAAAAAACTAAAATCCATTGAAAAGTTATTTAGTTTTGAAAAAGTAAAAAAAGCAAAAATTCAAATTACAAGAATACTAAAAATACCTAGAAAAATTGAAGAAAAATAATTTTTCCTTTTAGCATTTAGATATTTAATTTTAAATGATTGAGATACTCATTCTTGAGACGTTTCGTCTATAATCTTTTTGATTTTATATTTCTTAAATGACACTTTTTTAAGCTAATTAATTATAAAATAATCTGGTTATTTTTATGCGGATACATTGTATGAAAAAGTTAAAATTATGCAAAAGAAAGTTTGACTTTTTAACATTTCAAAAATTAGTTTTATCAAAATGTCAAAAACATTTTTACATTTTGGTAATTACTAATTAAAAATTGTCAATCTATTTTTTATATATCACCTTTTCTTTTACTTGACAATAGAACAAAAAAGAATACTTTACAACACGAAGAAAAACCTTCAAAAACAAAGATTGACTTTTTAACATTTTTTTGACAATTTTGCTTACTTGATTTGATTGACATATTCCAGTTCTTTTTAATGAATTGATTTATGGCCTTAAAATAAACAAAGCTAAGCAGAATATTGTCGTGGATGCAACTCTATGAATGGGTTGACATGCAAAATGAGTGATAGAAAATCTCTCTGAAAATGATATTTTCATATGATTTGATGCTGATAAGGATAATCTAGAAAGAGCAAAGAATAATATAATCAGTCATTTTTGAGAAAAAATCCAAAATAAAAATATAAAATTATTCTTTATTTACTCCAATTTTAGATTTCTTAAGGAAAAACTTTTTGAAATTTGAATTGAAAAAATTTCAGCAATATATTATGATTTTTGAGTAAATAGTGTTCATTACGATAATTGAGAAAAGTGATTTTCTTTCAGATTCAATGGTCCTCTAGATCTTAGGTTCGACAGAAATAATTGAATTACCGCAGCTTATGTAGTAAATAATTATTCAGAGTCAGAACTTAGAGATATCTTCTATAAATATTGAGAAGAGAAAAAAACGCCATTTATTGTAAAAGAAATCCTAACTCAAAGACAAATCAAGAAAATTGAGACTACTTATGAATTGCTTGATATAATTGAAAAGTCCAGCTTTGACCCAAAATCAAAAACTAGAGTATTCCAAGCACTCAGAATAGAAGTAAACGATGAATTTGAAGTAATTAAGAAAAGTCTTAATGAAGCAATTGAGATTCTTGATAAAGATTGAATAATGGCTTGTATTACATTCCATTCACTAGAAGATAGATTAACAAAAGAGATATTTTGAGAATTTAGCAGAGATGAAATAGACGACTTCACATGACATATAAAAACAAGATGAATTGCTAGAAAAGTTACAAAAAAACCAATTACACCCCTAGAACTTGAAATCACAAATAATCCTAGATCCAGAAGTGCCAAACTCCGCATAATCCAAAAAAATTAATATTTTTTAACTAGAACATTTTCATGAATTCAAATGTAATAGTAATGAAAAAGTGAAGACTCCCATTCTTTTCGGAGAGAAAAACTACTCGTGAAAACTATAAAATGTCGTTTACTAAAACATATATTATAGCATTACTTATGATTTGATTTTTATGAATTTATTACGTTTGGACACTTAATTTGAATGCGACTAAGTGATATACAATCAGAAACCTAGAAATACAAAGAAGAGATTTAATTTTCAAAGAAAATTTATTAAATATGAAGATAGCAGAAGCTCAATCACTTAATAACGTAGCAAGTGATCCGGTGACCCTAGTAATGGAAACAACAGATAATCCAAAATACCTAGTACTTAAAGATTCTAATTTAGCTTTAATTTGAAATATAAAAGAATAATGTTTGGATAAAAATATCTACATATTTTTACAAAAAATCCCAAAAGGAAAAGTTGTTTCATATAAACAAATATGAGAGCTGTTCTCTATTCATCCGCGCACAGTAGCCAAAATATTATCAAAAAATCTCAATCAAGAAATATATCCATGTTATAAGGTTATCAACTCAAATTGAAAAATAAGTTGATATAATTTGTGAATTGAAACAAAAATTAAAAAACTTAAATCTGATTGAATAATTATAAAAAATTGAAAAATAGATTCCAAATATTTCTGGATGTAAAAAACTAAAAAACTTCTCTGCATGCAGAGAAGTTTTTATAATTTAACCAAACATATCATTTAAAAATTAAAAAATAATTTCGTAATCTATTCAAGGTATAATCCAGCTTATAACATCTGGATCTGGCATTCCTGGCTCAAGATCTGGGTTGTATCAGTGTTGCCTGATTTCATCAATTCTTTCTTCATCAAATATAATAGACTTACCTAAATCAACAATTAGTTTTTTAAGTTCTATTAATTGTTTTTCATATTTCTTTTTTTCATCTCATTTCAGACCAGAGACTCATTTTGATTCAAAATCAGTCAGTTTTTTTTCTAATGCTTCTTTCTTCTTTTTAGAAATAGATAATCTTCTATTTAATTGAGATAACTGCTTTTTTTCTTTTTCTTCATTTTGTTTTTTATACAATACTTCAATTTTTGGATACATTTCATTAATTCTATTAAGTATAATATTATTTCATTGATAGTCCTTCTTCATTAACCTTAATCTTGTTAGAGCCGATCTAAATTTTTCTATTCTTTCATATACATGAACTGCCAAAAAATCATTCTCTGCAAGTTGTATTTCACATTCATTAAATTTCATTTTTGATTTGTCTTTTATATTTTTATCCTTTGGACTCTCAATTTCTCACAATATTCAATACAGAACTTTTGCCTCTAACATTTTTGGTCTAGTTGATCCAAGATCAAATTGATATTGTCTATAAAGAATTTCTGCCAGAGTAAACATAGCTTTGACATAATCTTCAGAACTTCAATTTACTTTTATAAAATCTCTTAAAACACTCTCTGCTTTTGGATAATCTTCAGTTTTTATATATAATTCTCATAATCTTATTTGAGATTTTGGTACTTTATCAGAAAATTCAAATTCATTAATAAGCTTATTGTAGGTTTCTATAGCATCTTTAATTTTATTCTTAGCGAGCTGTAATTCTCATTGCTGAAATAATCAATCTGCTTTAATTCTATCAATTAATTGAGCCATTTGTTCTTTAGGATCAAGTCCTCAATTTATTTCCGTTGATTTTTGCTTATTAATTTTCTTTTCTCAAACTTCAATATTAGTCATAATTAATACTTTAATTAAATTTAATACTTTTATTTTATCATTAATTTTTCTCAGTGTCAAAAAAATGAGACATTATTTGTCTCATTTCATATTTTTATGCTATATTTTGTATTTTAGATAGTAATTTCGTCTATCATTATCAAACTTCTCTATCGCATATCTAAGAGTAGTTCTTGATAATTTTGTAATATTTTTATCCAGGAAATTAATTAATACTTTTTCATCTCTTTTTCAAATTTCTCTAAGCATCCATCAGCAAGCTTTGTGAATCAAATCTTCTTTATCTTCAAGTAAAATCATAATAATATTAATCACATCATCAAAATCTCAAGATCTAATAAAAGTAAATGTTGCTATAATTGCCATTCTTCTCTGCCATAGGTTATTAGAAATAGCCAATTTAAATAATATATCTTTATTTCTATCAAGTAAAAATTTTCAGACTATATTTGGCGCTGACAAATCAACTAAGTCCCAATTATTAACCCTTAAAGAATTCTCAAGATAAAAATTATATATTATTTCTCTTTCATTATTATCTTTCGAATTTTCAAATTTGGCAACAAGAATTAATACTCAAACTAATCTTTCTTCATGGAATTTACTATCAAATAAAATTCTTATCTGTTCAATATTAATTTGTTTAAAATATTTTTTTACTAAAGTTCTTTGTATTGGAACAATGATTCAATAAAATATATCACCTTCTCAATATTGTCATTTTCAGGTTTTAAAGAATCTCTCAAGAACTTGAGCTTTTTCTTTATTAGCAAATCATCTTAATTCTGCAAGTAAATTATTTAACATTATTAATATTTTTGAATATATAATATGAATATACAACTGGCACAACAAGAATTGCCGTTACTAATACTCAGAGTATCCAAGCAGTATTTATTAACAAAAATGTATTAGCTAAGAATACTAATCAAGCCAACATGAACATTTTTCCTCATAACCTATGAGTCTTATTCCAAACTTCTTCATTAGCCAGAGTCCATGGTAATTTGATTCCTACAAAATAATTCTGTCTTATTTTGCCCATGTAATTACCGAGTATTATAAACATTAATCACATTCATATCATCATATATTGATTCATATTTACATTACTATTAAGACTGGCATAGATGGAAACAGAATAAATATATGCAAAAAATCATAATATTGTAAATTGAAATACTTCCCAACTTTTTTCAAATTTTGGATAATTTTCTTTTTTAGGATCAAGTTTTGGTAGAAAAGAAAATAATAAAGTCAATCAGAGTGACATTAATGGAAACATAACAATAAAGCCTAATTTGCCTCACATTTGGTCTGGCTTACCATCAATTCACCAATGTGTAGGAACTATATTTGGTAGTTTATTATAAAAATAAGCTCCTATTAAAGCCATTACTACAACAATTAATAGTTTATAAATAAATAATTTTTTCATAAAATAAAATTAAAATATAAATTATTTCTTTTTTTTATCTACAAAATCCATTAATCATTTAACGAATTCTTCGAATATACTAACATTAAGAGAATAAAAAATAAACTGCCCTCTTCTCTCATCAATGACAAGATTTGCTCTTTTTAATACATCAAGATGATGAGATAAAGATGCTTGTGTAATATCAAAATTGACAAGCATTTCTCATACAGACATATCTCTTATTTTTAATAACTCTATGATACTTCTTCTATTCTTATCTCATAAAGCCTTGTATATTGAGTCCATTATTATATAGATATATAGATAATCATCTATATATTATTCAAATATTTTGTAATTGCAAATTTATTTTGTAAATAATAAAAGTCTTCCTATTTGGAAGACTTTTATTATTATATATCAAATTAAGCTTTATAGAATATTGGCGTTCCAACTAAGACTTTTTCATTTATTGGCTGCTGTCTATAACTAACTCATTTATTATTAGTAGACGAATCAATAATAGGTATTTGTCAGTTCATCGCGGGTCATGTTGCTATCTCTACATGAGTAATTTTACCACCTTCTTGTAAGAAAACCAGGTCTCACCTCACTACATCTTTAGGAACTTTTTGTTTAGTAATTCTTGATAATCATTCTGCCGTATTATTATATCCATGATCCACAACTCAAGCTTCTTTCATGGCCATTAATAGAAGTCCACTACAGTCTGTTACATCAGTATTCGTTCTTCCTCATCACCATACATATCATTTACCAATATGTTCACTAGCATTTGCTATTAGATAATCTGCAGTTGTGCTTCATATAATTTCTCCGGATGTCATTTGTACTTCCCATTTTTTAAGAAAAGCATAATTATTATTAACCAGCTCATCTATATTATCAAATCTCTTGCCTGTATATTCTCAGTAGAATGCTAATAGATTCTTGAGATGATTATTATTAAGATTAGTGGAATCATTATTTGCTCAGATTGGAGCGTAAATACTAGAAAAGTATCCTATAAATTCTCCTCTAAATCTTCAATCTCATTCAGATGCCTTTTGTCCTGTCATTCTGGCATATCTATTCATACCATTCTGGATTATACGACAAGCCACCGTAAGTTGTCAGTCAAATGTGTCAATACCGGGTCTCATTACACCAAAATCAAGACCAGTTCTACCATTCTCTGTTGTTCTCAGTGCAAGTAATAGACATGGATCTATACTGTATTCTTGAGATTTACGAACTATTATTTCTAGTTGCTCTTTAGAATATTTGTTCTTGAATTTTTCTACAAAAGGTGAATTTAATAATTCTGTAACCTTTGCCTCATTCTCTTCTTTTTGCTTCGTTAATTCTTGTTTATCAAGAATCTTCAATACTTCAATTTTAAAATTATTAAAAACTGGAATATACTTTCATTTCTCATTATAAAATCACCCCTTAAGTCATTGCCTATCTCAAGTCATATCATATTTTATACCATTTTTTTCTCCTATAACTCTTACGGCTCTTACTTCTTCTCAGAGCAAATCTGATAATCAAATATTGTGCTCTGCCTGACTATTACTATCAAAATTAACTTCGAATTTATTATCTCCAAGTGATCTGATAAAATTCTTCATCACATTCCCTGTCTTCCTCTCAGATTCGAATAATTGCCCCGGAGAAATACCATTAGCAAGAATTTCTTGCTTAGTAGAAGTTGCTTCTGTTATAACTTCTTTATCAATCTTCATTTCAATATTTTTTGGTACTTCCACTTCTCTCTTTGATTGAATATCTGGTTGTTTTGATTCAAATACTTTCATACTAGTCATAAATTTTGCATAAAATAATAATGGATTAATATTATCATAATTTTTATTATTTTGCAAAAATAGCCTTAATATTTCTATTAGGACATTTTATAGTTATTATAAATAAATGATTAATACTTTTGTAAAAGTTCAATTCTATTCTCTATTGTAGGATGAGTTGAGAAGAATTCATGAAACCAATTAGATAATCATTTAGTCTTAGGAAATGGATTACTAATACATAGGGCAGAAATACTGTCCTTCTTAATACTCTCAATAGTTGAATCTACACTAATCTTAGACAATGCACTAATCATTGATTCTTTGTCATGGGTTAATTCTACACTTCCAGCATCAGCAAGATATTCTCTCTTACGCGATACCGCAAG
>Ga0209373_10001676_pt1 | contig 24865 bp, 45 predicted proteins | sample Higcelweek5metaG_FD_187173 | JGI IMG/M metagenome (GOLD analysis project Ga0209373, IMG submission 187173) | Freshwater pond sediment microbial communities from the University of Edinburgh, under environmental carbon perturbations - High... | ecosystem: Environmental > Aquatic > Freshwater >... | reverse complement strand
GCGCATGGGTTTGGTGGGTGTTGGGGATTGGTTTGGTTGTCATGCAATTGATTGCGGTTTGCGGTTGGTTGGTAGGGCTATGCTCCTAGGTAAGGTAGGGTATATGGGGGTAATGGGGCCATGGGTATGGTATAACATGGTAGGTAGGTGCTAGGTGTATGGTATTAATATGGTGACCATGGCAGATTTGGGGCATTTTCCAAAATCAACACTTTACGCATAGTAAAAAAATCTAATTTGCTCAAATTTAAACTATCTCGGTCCGTCCTTAGTATTAGTATCAAAACGCATCAGGGTGTCTAGAATCGCCTAAAAATGGCCTTTAAATTGATTTAGGTCCAAATGTTAAAATTTTGTGAAAACACCTCTTGATTGATTTTATTTTGCTCAAATATAAAATAATTCCGTACCTTAGCATAGCGATTGAGGGAAACGATGTCGCTAGTTCTTTTCAAGGTGGGTTCTCACTTACGTTTAAAAACTAAGAAATGCTGAACCCGACAATGCGAAATATAGACATACTATATAGTAGCACTAAGGATTGTCTGCCGAGCCTATAAGCACCCCAACCACCACACCATCATTAGCTTGAGGGTATAAAAAGAAGCTAGGGAAGTAGCTACCACCTATATAGGTAGCGTTGACCTCCAACTACGGAATCCGATGTGGAATGCATAGGTTGGTACTTTCAAGATGTCTTGTCTGCTACCTTCTTACCCACACGATGGCCACACATATTAACCAAAAAAATATTAAAATGAAGAAAGCCTATTTAATTAGAACATCTGAAGATGGTAATGACTGCTATGTATACACTAATATTAAAGCATTGCACAATGGCATTATCAATACGGGATACGATGTAAATTATATCTCATTATCTAGAATGACTAATGGTCGTTTTGAACTTTACGACCTTAAATTAACTTATGCAAATTTAGTTAGCGAATTAAAAAAAACAACTAGCCTACATTTATATAAAGAAACTAAATGTGGCGGTTATGGTAGTTTAGAAATTCAAGAAGTATCAATTAAAACAAAGTAAAAGGTTAACTGATGATGGCCTAATTGGCCGAAATGTGCATCCCTAGGGGGATGTGCATATTAACCATAAAAAATTAATACCATGGACACAACATTTAAAGAAATCAGTAAATTTTGGAATTCTCAACCATTACTTGAAAGATTAATATTCTTAATGAATAAATTCAATTTTTCTGAAGATGAGGCCACCACATTGGCCAAATTAGACTATTCAAAATTTGAGAAGGAATTCACCAAGAGAACACTAAAAAGGTTAACTGATGAGTCTTAAATAGACGAAATGTGCATCCGGATTTGATGCGCATATTAACCATTAAAATTTTTAAAAATGAATCTAAAATTTAAAAAAGTAGCAGACACATATGTAGCTACAATGCCTACAAAAGTTGGTATTTATGAAATTCAAATTTTTACTAATTACGATAAGAAATTTGGATGGCAAATACACTTGGACAATACTTTTTTGGATAGCGATTACGGATACCGCAAAAAAGACTGCGTACTAGCTGCTACTGACACGTTACAAGCAATTATTAACCGATTAAACTAAATACCATGACAACCTACGAACACAAGTTATTCAGCGATTTATTAAGTGTAAATATGCTAATTGATGAACAAGAAAATAAAGAGGTAGCAAGATTCTTAACCATTGCATACCATTCTATCCAAAATGAATTAAGAGAATTTATGGGTGATAGAGAATATAGCGAATTCATACGAATGGGCAGAGAAATGTTTGCCCCCGCTAAAGGTTAACTGACGATGGCCTGATTGGCCGAAACGCTCTCAGGAGCGTCTTAACCATAAAAATACCATACCATGAGTCCAAATTTAGCTTTTACCATTGCTATTGAAAATGGGTTGTTGAGCAGTAATCCCAACGATCATAATTATGCCGGTCTTTATATGTACATGGGTGTGCAGCACCAAGGAACAGATAAGGAAGTACTGCTATTTAAAAATATCAACACACGAGAATATATCAAATTTTAAGGTTAACTGACGATGGATTCAATATCCGAAACATCTTAGAGCTACCATGCAGAGCGTGGGGGTACACCTATCAAATCGGTAGGGTACCGGCTAGGATGTATTAACCATAACGTGGAGTCACCACATAAAAAACTGAAAATATTTTATGAATAAGCTACAAGACACTTTCTCGGCATCTACACCTCAACAGGCAGAATCAAAACTAAACAGCATTTTAGCCAATTCTAGACAGGATAATGTGCTAGTTGACTCATCTGTAGTTCCATTACAAAGCCTGACAGGAATCGCCTCTAGGAGAGGTTTAGAGAATGCCATCATTTGTGAGAATCAAATCGTGAATGTGGTATCCAATTCTTATGGTCACTTACCAAATGAGAAATTTTTTCTGGGTGTAGAAGAGAAGCTAATTGATGCCGACATCTACTACCAACAACGCAGTATCAATCGTGACAATCGCTCGTTTGTAGTTGATTACGTTCTAGCAGATGACAGATACAAAGTAGCGGTTAAAGGTGAGCAGGACATCCTTCGCCCTATGCTACGATTTGTGAATAGCTACGATGGTTCATGTAAGACTAGCGGTTCGTTTGGATTTTGGCGCAAGGTGTGTGACAATGGCCTCCATGTAGCACAAACACACATTGGCTTCTCTGTTAAGCACTCAGGGGCTATTGCTGACATTGTAATGCCTAAATTGGATGAGATTGTAAGTAAGTTCATGGACAACGAATTCTATAGTCTAAAACGCAAATTTGAGGTGCTTGCAGAACGTCCTGTGTATAATCTAGAGGACTATGTAAAGTTCACCGCTAAGACATCAGGATTGTTTAAGTATGAATCTAGCGATAAGAACCCTGAGCCTAGCGCCAATGCAAGGTTTGTTTTTGATGTGATTGAGCGTGAATCAAAGCTACTAAACACGCGTCCTAATCAATGGATTGTATACAACGCATTCAACGAATTATTACATGGTAAATTAAAGAAAACATTTGACCAACAACGTACACTAGATGAGAGATTATTTGAAACAATCTACGCAGGTTAACTGATGATGGGGGTGAATCCCCCGAAACCACCTTCGGGTGGTCTTAACCAATTGTGGAGGCACCACATTAAAAACTGAAAAAACAAAATGAAATACGCAATTATTGAAACATGGAATGGCGAAGGTTATTCATCTGAAAACCTAGCTTACATTGAGGATTACAATTCAGATGCAGAAACGCAACAAAAATTGAAAGATTTAGTTAGCATTCAATCCAACGCAACAAATGTGACAGAATCAGAGGGATTAATATCATATGATAAACATGATGATAGCGGTACATTCCAATTTATAAAAAATGCTGAATCAATTTATGGTGTAGTTATTCTGACAAATGTAAACGAGGTGGTTGCCATCCGTAATAAAAAAGATTGGTTAGCCAAAATAAACATTGCAGTTCAACAATCTGATTCTGATGAAACCGATGAACTTGATTTATCATCTGATAACATTTTTATAGGTGCATACGAAGGAGATTACGATTATCAATTTATAAAATTTTAAAACATTAAAACAATGGCAAACTACACACAAAAAGAACTAGAAAACATTAGAAGCCTAGTAATACAACAAATTGAAAAGGATATAAACTCAGATGATTACACAAGCATATACGAGTTATTATCTTTTGTACCTACTGAAAACCTTTTAGCATATTTACCCGAAAATTAAAAAAACATGAACACAATATTAGTAACACTTTACACCATCACATTGACACTATGCGCCACATCATTAACCTTAATTGTTTGCGCTCTGTCATTCAAAACATTGAAAACAATCAAATCATTTTTATTCTAATTTGCCTAAAAGTAAAGACATACAATTAACCACTATTAAATTAATTAAAATGACAAACAAATTTGTAATTGACTATGACAACAGAGTATTGACCTTACACTACCTAGAGCAGGTCTTTATGTTTGATTTAAATGCCGGTGATACCGGTGAATATTGGCATGGATTTGAACTGAAGGATGGCACCAAGCTAGATATTAATTACCATCAGGAAAGCGAAAAGGATGAGCCTATATGCGATATATGGGCAACTAAATTGGAAGATAATAATTATTATATTAGTCACGTTATTGACATTATTGACACCTACGAGATTCTAGGTAATCCTATAAACTACTTTAAAATTAAATAAAATGAAAAATAAAATACCAACTGAGAAAATAGAAAAATGGATTAACATTATCCTAGATGAAATTGATGCAGATGAATTGTTTAGGATGCTATTAAACGAATGCAATAAAAAACAATTGGGATACATTCATGACGCAATTAAAGACGAATTAAGGCTACATGATAAGTATGTAATAGATTGTACCAACTTAATTGATAAACAGAAATTTGAGGCCTTTATAGAAGATTATAGGCCATATTATAACGAGCAACAAACAATATTTTAAATTATTAAATTATCCAAAATGACAAATCTAGAAATCAAAATCAGACTAGAACAAATCCTAGCTAAGATACAAGAGAACACCGACTTCGGTTGGCTGAATGACCTTGAAGATACTTTTGAATGCGTAGTGCTAGAGGATGCACAACAATCCATGTACAATGGATGGCTAACTGAATTAGAAGCACTGCATGACGATATAATTGTTTAGGTTAACGAGGGATGCGCATTCGTAATCACGCATACTTTATATATTACCTAATCTATTAAACTTTTAAAAAGTGGAAGCAGCCATCTTACTAACCATTCTATTAACCCTATTCATAGGCGCAGACCTTAGCACTAAGGAAAGCGGCTATACTAACAACAAATTTGAAGAATTAAATAACAATTAAAACCAATTAAACCATGAAAATAGATGCTAAATTTAATAAAGAAGTAAGAACGCACGTTTTACATACAATTAAAACACATGGCATTGAAGAATCTAAAACAATGGTAAGCAATGTTATTAATGAACTATCTCAAAACGGAGATGCTATCTACCATACTTATCAAATTTTGTACTATTCATATTTTTTAAAACTAATAAAAGAAGAATTTAATAACTAATTAAAACCAACTAAACCATGAAAACACCACTTACCGCCATGCAATTATGGGAATTTTTAACCTCATTACACGAGGAAGGCCATGACCTAGAGAACATTAAAGTATTGTACCGACATGACCGCGATAGCGATGATGTATTCGTATACGCAGCAGAGGAGGATTTGTACGATATGAAAACCAATAGCGTACTAGAAACAATTATGTTATTAACTAACCCCGAAGAATTGTAAACTAATTAAAATTAATTTAATTAAATATCAATTTTATTATCTAATTTGCGTAAAAATAAAAAAAAATAATAACCAACCAACCTTTAACCCATGGAAACCATTGTAAAATTAAATGCTCAAATCAGAGCGTTAAACAAGAAAATTGAAACCAACAACACAAAGAACATCTATGCAGTAAAACAGAAGATAAAAAATCTGAAAGCTAAATTGAAAGTAGAATCTGACAACTATAATTGGGAGAACTATCTCTCTAGGTAGTATGATTAAATTAATATTAAATGATAAATTATGAAAGAAAGTTTAAGCAAAAAAGAAATGCTTCGGTATAATATGTACCGAATGTTTAAGGATGATGCGATACCATATGCAGACATGGAAGATTTTATAGTTATGTGGCAGGCTCTAGCTGACAAGTGGGAGATACACCTATCTGATGATGAATGGGACCAATTTGCCGAGGAAATCAATAGCGAGGCATCCAATAGACAAAACATATTTAACGAGATTTTTGACACACATTTTAACCAATAAAACAAAACAACATGACAAAGTACGAACTAGTAAAAAAGACAGAAATTAATGGAGATGTATGGTATTTCATTCGCAAAGATGATGGCTATTCGGTGGACAATACTTGGACAACTAAAATAGAGGAAGCGGAACAAATGTTACATGAACTTGAAAACGGCAGACCTCCAATGCCTATTTTTGAAACCCTTAAAACAATTCATGTAGAGGAGGGCGATGATGATTAAATGGCTGAATATCTATTTTTCAGAGAAGGAAAAGATTAAACGGAAGAAACTAAGAGAGATAGACAAGAGAATAGCTAGCGCGGATGACTATGACGAGCTAGTCAAATTAACCCGATTATACAACCGAATAAAACAAGATGATGAAGAGCAAACAGATTAGCTTAAAAGAGTATGCAGATAAGATAAACCCTGAGCATTTTAGAGCTAATAGGAAGAACCTCACTGCCCCCATGACACAACAAGCCATCAAGTACAGAATCAAAAACAATATGCCCCTACCTGAAGTATTAAAGTATACTAGGGTAGGCAAGGTCCACGTTCTTACTGTAGATGCCAATTTTTAATCAATTTAAACCAACCAAATCAAATGAAAACAAACTTAGAATGGGTAATCAACTGCATTAATTCATGCACCAACCTAGAACAATTAAAAACTTGTGAAGTAATTATCGGCCTTTATAAATTTAGATTAGCTAAAGACGGCATGAGCGAGGCAGACATATATGGGGAAGAAAGCCATTTATTGACTGCTTACTTGGATAAGGAGGCCATGCTTATAATCTAATGGGAAACAAGTATCAAATATCCGAATCTGCCATGATCCAAATGGAGAATGACTACCTAAAGGAGAGGATAGAATTATTAAAAAATGAAGTAAAGTATTTAAAGGAAAAGTTATTATCGTATGAGGAAGTCAGTAGAGAAGGATATAATGGAGAGCAAACGTCAGGAACTCAAATCGTCAGGAATAATTGAAGTATGGGTAAATGATAGCTTGTATGCAACGAAACAATTTAAAGGGAGAGGCCACCGCAGTAAAATCATTCAGGAATGGCTGCAAATATTAGGCAAACCCTTTGAACCAAGAAAAATTTATTTAGTAGTAAAACCAATGCACCTATGACAAACATGACACCAATTAGACAAGTAATGGAAGCACGAAGTTTCCGTAATCAAAATGATTTTGATACTTGGTTATTAGATAACTTTGATAGGCTATACAATGAGGAGAAATCCATGATAGCTGAGGCTATGGAATATGCTTTTGATGAGGACGGACATAGCAAGACATGGCGCAAAGCAGTGATTGAAAAATATTACCTTGAAAAGTATTACCAAACCAAGTAAAAAAAAGTAAATGACCGACCTACAAAAGCAATACATAGACCAACACTACAAGTATGAGCCAATATCCATGATGATACCCAATATCAACCTAACTTACTTGCAGATATTGACCTACTATAAATCTATGGGATATGAGCCATTAAAGAAAAGAGGTAGAAGGCATGAGCATAAAACACCTTCTGGCTACTTTGATATTGATAACTATAAACCAGAAACAATATGAAAACCGCAATAGAATGGTTGTATAATGAATTATCAAAAAATAATACATCAACAGATTCAGTAATAGAAAGAATTAATAAAGAGTCAAGTATATGGGAACAAGCCAAACAAATGGAAAAAGAGCAGATAGTAAATGCTTTTGAACAAGGTATTGAATTTGCCTTCCCTACAAATGGCTCTTATTACTACAACCAAACCTACAAACCAGAAACAATATAAGCCATGATTCTACTACTTATCGGAATACCAATAGTTCTATTTGCTATTATAGAAATAGTTGACGTTTATAAACAAACAAAAGATTAATATGAAATCATATTTAATAGCCTTTGCAATATCTTTTATTGTATCCATACCTATTTCTATAATATGGGTATACTTTATAGATAAAAGCAAAAAGATATTGGAACAAGACAAAAAAGATAAATTGTGACAGAAGTTTCACTTTAGTGCAACTTATTATAATTTTAACACAACAACATTTTATAAAATGGGAAACATAACAAAACCAGAGATTACAAGATTAGAAGTAATTAACCACGCTAAAAACGATATGGCAATAGGCAGGATATTAACCCTATATCAAGAGTTGGGAGATTTTAAAGTAATAGAATTATCTTATCAAGACGGGGGTAAAACGCTTAAAATCTTTTTGGGTTAATTATATTTAAAAGCATATAAATTAGAAATATATTTCTAATTATTACCTTTTTGCATATAATTGGTAGTATAATTACTGTTTTTTAGAAATATATTTCCAAATTAACCCACATTTTATTACATATTTCGTAAAATTTTACCCTCTAATTATGTAACATGAGAACACTACTTATTCTAGCTTTATTATGGATTATAGGCGCTTTAATTGTGGTAATAGCTGCCATGATAGAGAAGAACAACAACATGGAAATTAAAATGGCTGAAATGCAGTCAAAATTAAACGCAGTACAAACTAAATAAAAATAACATGAAAAAATTAATTGGGATTTTTCAAGTAATCTTTTTCTTTTTGGTTGGCATACCAGCCTTTATCTTGCTTTACGGGACAATTGTAGTAACCTTTGCTATAAAGGAGTTATTCATCTTCATCTTCGGGAGGCGCGAGGTCAATCTGAATAACAGATAGTATCTTCAGGTCCTTATATTTTTGTAGCACATCAGACATTGAAACGGCATAAACCAGCTTTGTCATTTTGGTTCCGTCCTTATCAAAGAAGATGCGATACGTTTTCATCAGTTTAGCCATTTGCCTTTTGGACAAGCATCTGCCCCCTTTGGTGAGAAAACTTTTTTACTTGTTGTGCAGCCACATGCGTCACAATAATCCCTGACTTTACCCTGAACCCAGTGTTCACAATCAATACAAGTTAAGAGTCTTTCTTGCGCAAGTTTGCTTTCTTCTTCTGTTGGATTCATAGAAGCTGCATACGATAAGAATATTTCTTTTAACTTGTTCATACGAATAAATTGGTATAATCGGAGTGTTCGCCCCAGTAATTATGAGTTAAAGATAAATTATCTTTGCGATATATTGAATTGTGGCTGGTAAAATGTATGCCATGGTTGATATGAATAGCCTGATTTTCGCAGTTCCATTGGGTTCGTTTCATTGTTTGTGTTTCAATCATGCCGCTATTTGTACGCAAAGCATTGGGTAAAATGGCCAAACAATGCTCAATGGCATCATCAAATCTCATGGTCATTTGGTGGAACGGCTCATCATCTTGGCCTCTCTCTTGCCACCCATTGATACAAACACCCCCGTAATTCATATTGGTAAGCACGTTGCCTCTATCAAATTCAGGGAAGTCAAAGTAACCCTTTGGGTACATTACATCATGCTCTAAAAAGGAAACATAATCATATTCGCCAGTTTCTTTTGCAGCATAAAGGCATTGCATAATTTGGAGTAACTGATTAAGGTGGGACTGGGACTGATACCAGCTTCTAACTTGATAGAATGGGTTTTCAGGCATAGGCTCCCACATACAAGTTACAATGTCTGCCACCCCCTCACTTGCTTCTTTAATGCTATTTAAAGATTTGTAGATTGAAGGCCATATCTTTTTGTTGTTGTTATTGGAATAGAATATGCCCAATTTTCTGCTCTTTGACTTGGGATATACAAATACACTACCTTCCCTAACGCTGAAAATATTGCCGTCTATATCCAACTCCAAGTACTTTACATGACCAACTGCCGTATCTCCTATAATATCATTGTTAGACCTTACTACAAGCTTATCCGATACTACTTTATCTCTAATTAATTGAGTACAATCCTGACCTCCGTATGTTGCTTTATTTATGATCATATTATCTTTTTGCGTGCATGATACCCATTTGATTAATATCTGTACAGAACCAACCGAATTGATTAGTTGCAAATATCTCAAAACCTAATTCAGTTAATTTCTTTTCTAGTATTTCTTTGCATGTAGGGTTGTGGTATTCAACTGCTATTTCTTCTACTGATTCAAATTGCTCAGCAGTAATATCCTTCATGTGTTGCTCATGGCCTTCTATATCCATTTTGATTAGCTCTGGCTTATACTCTGTAATCAATCCAAGTAAATCATCAAAATTAGAAATGGTTTTACAAACAAAAGTATGTTCAGGAAAAGTTAGATTTAACTTTTCAATCTCTCCGCATGATGCGTCTACACCAATTATTTTTTTAGCTCCTCTGTTTATAAAGTATTGAGGAGTTGATTCAAATGGCTGGAACAACCACCCACAACCTAAATCTAACACTACCTTACCTTCTACATTTTGAATGTCGTTCCAATGCTCTAATGGATTTTCCGACTCTACTACTTTTGTTGTCATAATAAAACTGATTTTTTAGATGTTTCTTGTATAATATCCCAGTACTTCTTGCTGGCGGTTCCTTCGTTTATATTCAATGTTGCACTATAGGGCAACTGGTTCATGTATTCTGCTTTGTAGAATAAGCCACCGGCAGATGTAACAACACCGGCATTATGGAAGATATTGAGCCTATCCCAATCCGCTTCGGTACTCGTACCCCATGAAAATTCTAATGCTGGGTGACAAATCGTTTCTGCTCCACGTTTCCAGCCATTCCATAACACCGCCCACATGTCTGCACACCATATCTGTAATTCGTGATGTGTTGGATCTAATTGTTTCTTTTCATTATTTAGGTGAGTTACTTCATAAAACAATCTTTCGCAATCTTTCTCAACGTCCGCCCAAAACTGCGCATCAATACCTTTCATTAGGTACTGCGCTCCGATTGAGTTTAGTTCATTATCTTTTACGAGTGATTCAGGTATGTCCACTATCTCACACATCTTATCTATTACGTCTTGGCCTTTGCCTAATATGTAGCTATGCGCTATGTACCAGCGGCAATCGGATCCATACCACTTGTCATCTTGTAAGAACTGCTCCCAATCTATTTTCTTTGTAAACGCAATGTCGCAATCGTGATAAAGAATAGCTTCACCATTAAAATCATTTGCTTCAAAATGCTGCTTTAATATGTTTGGACGAATTGAGGATATGTAGTGTCTGCTTTGTCTGGTATCATCATAAAAAAAGAAACGAGCTGGATAATTAGCCGCGAGCTTGGCCCATTCTTCAGGTATCACATTGTTAATCTTCCAGCAAACAATATCAATCATGTTGGGGTTGATACCCATTTCAATAAAGTTATTAATCATAACTTCTACCTGCCATGCATAATAAAGTGATGTTGGTTGAGCGCAGATGAACCTTAGTTTCATGTGTTTTTTTTCCAAAGTTAACCGACTTAATTAAATTAAAAAATTATTTTTTGGAATAAAACTGAATCATGTGTTTGGCTATCTTTTCTGGCACTCGTTTGTAGTTCTTTTGGAATGTAGTTGGAGCCATGCTTATCAGGACTTCATCTCTGTAAATATCGGTAGGAAACTTCTTTAGCTTATCCATTAGGCCGTAGCTATAAAGGTAGATATTAGCTTTCTGGATATACAATGAAAGGTTAATTGGCAATCCCCATTTCTTTATCTTCTCCACTGCTCTCATCTCACAATCCTTTTCCAGCTCTATCATATCATCAAGCATCTTTGACACCTGACTCTTATTCATAATCTTATCTCCTGATAGCCATGCCCACATATTGCTGCATGATGTACCCCATTTATCCCACCTTTCATCTGCTTTCCACTGATCCATGTGAGAGGACTCGTGTACTAATATTTCGGACCACATAGCAAATGGCTTACCGCAAGCAACAACCAAAACTTTATCATCTCCGTCAAAGTAACCACCACACTCCGTTTCAAAGTCACCAGTTACCACAACTTTTTTGCTTGGCGATAGCATTAGCTCTATCTTATACTCCCTACATTGCCTCTTTACAGAATTGATAAACGGCTTAAACTTATCATCTATAGGGAATTTCATTTACTTGGATTGTTGATTATTCTTTCTATGTACCAGATTGCTTTTTTTAGATCCTCCTTCCCTCCTTTACGCTTCCACCTCCACAAATACTTTATGGCATTGCCAGTGGCAAATGCTTCATCTCCGTCCAACCCTTTTATTGCTTCTTCAATCGCGTCTATACACTCTATCTTACCAGCGTTATAATGTGCTGGGTGGTCTACTTTAGATAATCCTTCCTTCATGAATAGCTATATTGTTAACTTTAAAGTTACCATTCTTTTCTACTAAAATATGGGCAAAGCCTAAATTGTGCTTTGTGCCATGTGGATCATAATCAGGAGCCAGTGTACAAAGACAACCTACCGACCATGTACCAATTGTTTCACCCTTCAATGTCTTTTCAACGTGATGGCTGGTAGTATGCACATGACCTATAATTGCATTTGATTTAACGCGTAAAAACAATCCTCTTGCTGCGTTTACTGGGGCAAATACCCCACGAATCATTGTATGGCCATGGTGCATCTGTAACTTACCAGCCATTAAAACTACATGCTCCGCAAAGAACTTCACACCTAACTCATCAAGCTTCATTCTTTGTGGCAAGTGATAATACTCATCACTAAATAAGATTGGCGCTTTCTTGATTAAGTATCGCTTAATCCACGCGTCATGATTACCTTCAATCCAATAGAATTTAGCTTTTGGGAATTGATATTTTAGATATTCTATAAATTGTTTTGCATACTGAAACCACGTTCTAACATCATCAAGTCCCGGTGGTGGCGCATCATGGCTTGTAAATGGAGTATTATCCAATATATCACCTCCCAGAACAATGCAGTTTACATCATTTTTTTTACCATACTCAACGGCTAATTCAATAGCTTCATTGTCTTGGTTAGGTATGTGAACATCAGAAAGCCAAAGAATGTTATTACACTCTTTAGGCAGAACCTGAAACTCTCTTTCCTTGCAATTTGAAGGAGGTAGCTGCGGATTGTGTTCCATTATGTTTCTTGTTATTTTTTTATTTCTTATCCCAGCAGCTCCAGTTATCTGCCTAATCATCATTCTAGCAGATTCTGGATTATCAAACAAATGAGGATGCCTTTCAAAAGCTATCTTCCCTAAATTAGATTTAGAACTATTAGGGAACTCTAATAAAAGCTCTCTAATTGCTTTATTCTTTACTGTTGGACCTGTGTGTTGATTTGGCATTATGCTAGTGTACTATGAAATACATTAAATTTATCCTTTCTATCATCAAGACCATGAGTCCCTCCGTTCACACGCTTTGTTACTGCCACTACTACATCATGGCTATGTCCTTTATCGCACACGTCCCATAGATTATTCTTATGGAAGAAGAAGGCTGCTGAAGTAAGTGGATATTTGGTAGCCACTAAATCAGGATTAGCCATAATATCATCATCTACGAATTTATCAAACGCTGCGTAATTATCCTTACCAGTAAGCTGGATATAACCACGACCTCTGAATTTAAAACCATCTCCACTAGCTTCATCACCATTACCCATGCGGCTACCATAAACTTTGTTGGCAATTTTTTCAGGTTGTCTTGCATATTTTTCTGCTATTTCTGTAGTTGGAAAATATTTAGGAAATATCTTACGAAGGCCATCCGCAGAATAGTTTAAGTTTTCTTTTACAAACTTAAAGTTACCGCTTTCATGAGCGCATTGAGAAAGAAAATGAGATAGCCTTAAAGGACCATCTATGTTAAATTTTTCAATGATTAAAGGTATTTCTTCCATTACGCTTGCTGGAAGTTTTTTAGATAACGCTTCTAGTTTCATTTTATTTCATTTGAGAGTAAAGAAAATATATTACAAGACCAAAGAAAAACCCGTCTAATATGTGCATCTTAAGGTCATATTTTATGTCTTTTTTGTACTGGTTATACAAATCTACACTCTTATAGTATTTTGATTTGTAATCATTTAGCGTATCTAAATTAATCCTATTTTGATTATTTAGCACATTTTTTGCTCTAAATAAACTAGAAATTTCCAGCTTCAAACTATCTTTTACTGATTGCTGTAGCTTTAATAAACTATCTATTTTATTATTCTGAGAAAGGACTAAAGTATTTAAACTATCAAAAGTAAAATTTATTTTTTCACCTTCTGATTTGCTTATGATTATTTTTTCTTCTCCCCCAATCTTCTTAACGTATTGGGCGGAGCTGGAATTTCTTGCTGCTAGTGTCAACAGTATTAGCAGAGTCAAGCATGCTTTTAACTTCATTTAGTTCAGATTTTAATTGGTTTACTTCTGATTTTAAACTTACTATAGTTTTTACAGCCTTCCCCACTATCTGAACTTCTTTTTCTGCTGCTTTTTGTTGTGTTAATGTACTTAATTCATTGGTCTTTTTAACCCCTTCCATAAGTTTTTGGAACTCTAATTCCTTCATATTTTCATTACTTACCGCTTGAGTGCTTGCAGATTGACACCCATATACAACGAATAAAATGAATAAATATTTCATTACTTTATGTTTTGTATCTTACCTAATTGACTTAAAGTACTTAACTTAGTAGTAGCTGATGATAAAGAGCTATCGCATCTGCGAACTGCATCTTGTAATACGTCTACCTTAACTTCTAACTTTTCAATCTTAGTTCCCTGACCATCAATCTGCTTATTAAATGTACTTCTAATGTCTACATATAACGCTGAAATACCTATAATAACTAGGAACATAGTGCCTACTACTGGGTTCTTTGAGAATTGAGCAAAGCTGATAGGTAGCGGATTAGCACCTATCTTTAAGCCTTCTGATTCTTCTTTTTTTCTTACTGCCTTTGCCATTATTTACGATCTGCTTTATTTTGTAATAAAATCAATATCTGCTCATTGGTCTTTTTAATGTCTTTAATATCATCTCTCATTTCTTTCTTGTCGGCTTCTAATTGACCAATACGAACTTCATGGTTCTCATATTTTTTACCATCATCTTCAAACTTACCCGTAAGACCATAGTAACCACCTAAAATTGTTAAAAGTAGAATAACTAATGATGCCTTTGAGTGCCATGATTGTTCAACTTGTTTTTCAATTGTCGCTTCCATTTCTATTCAGATGTTTTATTACCTTTAAAGTTACCAATCAAATCTCCTATCTCCTTTACAGAAGCTAATCCTAAAGAAGTACATACTAAAACAACAGTACCCCACACCAATGATTCGGCTGGAACTACATGACTTTCGCTATGTGAATTTGAATAAAGTGTCCAGTATAAGAAACCGGCACCTACAATACCTACAAGTCTTTTGCTTGAATTTGGGCTATCTGCTGAGAAAAACCCTGCTACCCAATTGAATAATTTTTTCATATAAATAATGATATTAAGAGTACAATGATAACGTAAACAATAGCGAATACATACCCTTTGATATTATGATTTATACGTTTCATTTTTTGATCTTTGTATAAATGTAAATAACAATTAGGGCAACAAGAATGAATAACAAGAACTTATAAAAGTTGTTTGCCATCTTTTTCTTATCTTTTTCAACTATAGTTTTCGTGATTGTTTCTGCCTTTGAAATGTTTGCAGAATCTTTTTTGGTTAGCTTGGATTCAGATTGCTTCTCGCGGCTGCCAGAAGTCCAAGTTTCTGTATACTTTGGAATGGTTATCATACTATCTTTGGTTACCCATAGAGTATCGTAGTATGTAATGGTTTTTGTAAAGTATTGTTCTTTTTCTATTACCTTTGTAACGCTGTCATAGAACGTAACTCTCACACTATCAATGGATCTGGTTACTGTACTGTCCATTCTCCTCTCGGTTTTCTTAACCGAAGCACAGCTACAGAAAAAAATCATTATGATAGCGAGTCTATTCATCTATCAAAAATAACTTTTTTCTGTCAAATTATGCTTCTTTTTTATAAATTAATAATTGCAATTTTGCCATTTATTTAATTAAATTAACTACTTTTGTTTAATTAAATTAATTATATGAAACACAACAAAGCCTATTTATTATATGCAGATGAATCTTATGCCGACTTGGTTCAAATATGTGCTGAATCAATCCGTAAGTTTAGTAATATACCAGTTCTAGTATATATGCTTAATTCTGATACTAAAATTAGTACTGATAATACCGAAACAATAAGGTGGGACTGTGATGTAACTAATCATATTAAAAGAAAAGATTATATAGATAGAAAGGATAAGAACATATACAAGCTATTAATTGAGCGACCTAAGATTACAAAAGACGCACTAACCAAATACGCAGATACTATTGCTTACATGGATACAGATTCAGTAGCTAGTAAGTATGTAGATAGGATTTTTGACTATTACGATAATGATTCTACCTACCCATACTTTGTTGAAGGGGTGTATGATTATTTGCACATAGATGGTAGGGGTGGAGCTGATAGCAGAGAAGATTTAAGCACCACACTAGAACATCCAGCGTGTGAGCTATTTGGCATAAACCAATATGTAAGAGAAAGATACAGACAAACCGGCTATTATGTTGCAGGTCAAAATACAATAGACTTTTTAGATGAATGGTATTGGATGTGCAATCACCCATTGATATTGAATAACCACACTTGGTACGCTCCATATCATGAAGAAACAATTGCAAACGTACTTTTGTATAAGCACCTTGCTTTTAAAGGTCTGCCATGCATCTATGTAAATGGATTACATTCTAACTTAGAATTTACAAATGAAGCTAGAATAGTTGGTAATTGGCTTAGAGTTCCGGCTAAAGAAGAAGATTTGTTATTTTATCATGGAGAAAAGGATATAGACAAGATAAAATCATTTATGAATCAAGAAAAGAAAATGAATATACTATACTTAGCACCTCATTTAAGTACAGGTGGTATGCCTCAATTTCTACTTAAAAGGATAGAATCACTTAAAGATTATACTAATTGTAGTATATATGTTGTAGAATATCAGTGTTATAGCTTGGATTATGTGGTTCAACGTAATGCCATAAAGGATTTAGTTGGTAGTAATTTTACTACCCTTTATGAGAATAAGATGGAGTTGTTTGATGTAATAGAACGCTTCCAACCTGACATAATCCATATAGATGAAATGTCTGAAAGATTGGATAAAGAGATGGTAAAAAAGCTATACAGTCCAGACAGAAAATATAGGATTGTAGAAACTTGTCATGATATAGGTTTTGATCCTGATAAAGAAAAGATATTACAACCAGATTTATACATATTCTGTACCCCATATCACGAAGAAACTTTTGCTAATATGGATTCTAAGTTTGTTACAATAGAATATCCTATAGACAAACAAGAAATCAATACAGAAAAGAGTGGTAAAAATGTTCTTAATGTTGGACTGTGGACTAAAGGCAAAAATCAAGGGGAAGGTATTGAGATTGCTCGCAAATACCCAGACCTTACATTCCATTTTGTAGGCAATCAAGCAGGTAACTTTAAGGATTACTGGGAACCATTGATGCAAGATTTACCATCTAATGTAATTGTACATGGTGAGAGAAGTGATGTAAATGAGTTTATGAAGATGGCTGATGTGTTCATGTTCAACTCTACATGGGAATGTAATCCATTAGTACTTCGTGAAGCAATTAGCTATGGCTTACCTATTATAGCTAGAAACCTACCTCAATATGGAGATATGTTTACCGAATATCTACAGCCAATAGATACCGACTTAAATAATATAGAAGCTAACTATGATATACCTACAGATAATACCAGTCCAATATTTGCATTTAGACAAGAAGCTGCATATAATAAGATAATTGAACTTCCTATTCAAAAACAAAAAGCATCTGTTAATCAGCACTTTGTTGATAATCCATTTTTAGAAGTAAAAAGTAGTGTAGACAGTAAATTTAAAGTTCAATTTTTAGATGGTAATGGTAGTATTACTTACGAAAACATAATTAATTCAAACAATTGGGTAAAGCTCAATAGAACTTATTTCACTAAATGGACAGCTAAGGTGTGGCAGGATGACGAACTAATATATTCAAACACATTAAACTTACATAATCAAAGAGTATTTATTGTAATAGAAAGCAAATCATTGGGAGATACATTGGCTTGGGTTCCTTATGCTTTAGAGTTCCAAAAGAAGCATCAATGTAAGGTTATATTGTCCACTTTTTGGAATAAAATACTGGACTACCCTGAATTAGAATTAGTAGAACCGGGTAATGTTGTAAACAATGTTTATGCCTTATATAGAATTGGATGGTTTTATAATAAAGATAAGGAACCTGAAATACCGCACACAATACCAATGCAAAAATCTGCTACCGACATACTAGGTTTGGATTACAAAGAAATAAGAGCCAAATTAAAGGTAAAAAAAGTAGACAAAGTGAAGCAAGTAGTAATAGCTATTCATTCAACTGCTCAAGCAAAGTATTGGAATAACCCTACGGGATGGCAAGAAGTAGTTGATTATTTATTAGGTAAAGGATATGTTGTTAAACTATTATCTAAAGAAGGAGTTGACTATATGGGCAATATAGCCCCAAATGGAGTTCTTATACATCCAAATGGCACTATTGAGTCAGTTATTGAAGAAATGCTTAAATCTGAGCTATTTATAGGCATAGGGAGTGGTTTGTCTTGGCTATCTTGGTCATTAGGCATACCTACTGCTATTATAAGTGGATTTTCAGAACCTTTTGCTGAAATGGAGGATTGTATTAGAATATCTGCTCCTGAAGGAAAATGTAGTGGGTGCTTTAATAGACACCGATTAAACCCTGCTGATTGGAATTGGTGTCCTGATTATAAAGATACTGATAGAAAATTTGAATGTACTAAATCAATAACAGCGGAAATGGTAATTAATAAAATTAGTTTAACATGATGATATACTAATAATATTACCACTATTATCCACTTGATAACTATCTGCGCCCGGTCCTTGAGAATACCATAAGTTTCCACCTACTACTGGTGTTGTTCCGCAACCACCTGATACATAAAGTATTGTAGGCGATAAAGCATTATCAGTATCAAATTGAGTAAAGCTACCGAAATGGTCACATGGATTAGTATTTGCAGGATATAAGAATATTGTTTGACATGTAAGACAACTACCTAAATCGGTTATTGTGTACGCGCAAGTATCTGTTGTTGGATCATAATAATCATCAATAAATGTTACCCAATAAGCTGTTCCTGAATAATATATTATATAATATGGTAGAGATGATAGGTCAAGTGTACAATCTGGAATAAAAACAGCTGTCCCAATCCCAAGAGTTCCATTCCAATTTACTGTTGCAGAAAGACCAGTAGAGTAATTATTACAAGCATTTGAATTGGTACTCCACCCAGCCCAAAATGGAGTGTCAACACTATAATATAAAGATCCGCTATATTGAAAGATAGGTTTTAGATTAGACTTAACAACTAATTGATCACTTGATTTAGAAGCATAAGGGGAATAAGATGTATCAATACTAACGTAGGTATTAGCATCAGATTTAGTTATTTGCTCAAGACTTGGCACTGGAATAGTAGTCAAAGCATAGAAATACCCTATGTCAACTGCATCTTGTAAGTTGTCAAATGATATCGTTTGATTGCTTGCTAATCCTAACCAACTCATTATTTACTCTTTAAGTTTTCAATCTCTTTTTCTAAATCTCTTACCTTTTGAACAAGAACTTCAATGTAGTTTACACTTAACATTCCGCTTTCATCTTCTTTAACTTGGTCTGGATTATTTTTCTGAACCTCTTGTGCTATGTAGCCAATGTGAAGTTTATCATCTGAATCATCTTTCCAATTAAAATATGCTACATCTCCATCAAGCTTTATTACATTCTTTAAACGTAAGTCAGAGCTTTCAAAAAATGATGTTGCTGTTACACTTCCTGAAACAGATATACCGCTTCCATTATCTGTAACAATACTATCTCCAATAGTAGTAGAAGAAGTAAATTTAACTACTTTATTTGTGGTTCCTGAAACGCTTACAGATGTACCTGAAGTACCGCTTACCCCACTAGTACCGTTAGCACCGTTAACTCCTGATGTTCCGCTAACTCCAGATGTCCCACTTACTCCACTAGTTCCTGAAACACCGCTTGTTCCATTGACACCACTTGTTCCATTTACACCGCTAGTACCTGATGTTCCGTTAACTCCACTCGTTCCGCTAGTACCATTACCTCCATTTAATCCTGATGTCCCAGAAGTGCCTGATGAACCTGATGTCCCAGAAATACCTGATGTACCATTTACTCCCGATGTACCTGACACACCTGATGTTCCACTTACCCCTGATGTTCCACTTACTCCCGATGTACCATTGACACCTGATGTTCCATTTACTCCGCTTGTTCCGGAGGTTCCAGAGGCTCCACTTGTTCCAGAGGTTCCATTATTACCTGAAGTACCACTTGTCCCATTAATTCCACTTGTTCCATTAGCACCATTAACTCCAGAAGTACCACTTGTACCATTAACCCCACTTGTACCATTAACTCCCGAAGTACCACTTGTACCATTGACTCCCGAAGTCCCACTTGTCCCATTAATTCCACTTGTACCATTAGCACCATTAACTCCAGAAGTACCATTAATACCACTTGTTCCATTAGCACCATTTATACCTGAAGTACCATTAGCTCCATTAACTCCTGATGTTCCTGATGTCCCATTAGCTCCATTTACCCCACTTGTGCCATTAGCACCATTAACACCTGAAGTCCCACTAATTCCACTTGTTCCGCTAACTCCACTTGTCCCACTAATTCCACTTGTTCCATTAATTCCACTTGTTCCTGAATTTCCATTTACCCCACTTGTTCCCGAAGTGCCTGACGTACCGCTTGTTCCGTTACCACCACTAGCTCCTGCAAGGTTTACAGTCCAGCTAGTATAGGTTCCAGAACCAACAGTTGTTGATGGCGCTCCAAATACTAAAGCACCTGTTCCTGAATTATAAGATGTAACTACTGATTGCTGATAGTTTGATATATCAAATACAATAAGAATTGATTGAGCTGCTGTATAAGATAATCCTGTGTCCACAGTTATAGTTCCGCTATTACCTAGAGTAAAAGATGTTGCTGATGTTGTTACATATCTATTACCATTAATACCACTTGTGCCTGATGTTCCACTTGTACCAGTGGTTCCGCTCGTACCTGTAGTTCCTGAAGTTCCAGATGTGCCATTAATACCACTAGATCCTGATGTCCCAGAAGTTCCTGATGTACCATCGTCACCACTAGCCCCAGCTAAGTTTACAATCCATGAAGAATAAGTTCCCGAACCAACCGTTATTGATGGAGATCCGAATACTAATGTTCCAAATTCCGAGTCGTATGAAGTAACTATTGATTGTTGGTAATTAGATAAGTCATAAGATATAATAATAGATTGAGCAGGAGTATATGATAAACCTACCTCAACTGTTATAGTTCCAGAATTGCCTAATGTAAATGATGTAGGAGATGTTGTTTTATATTGGCTACCGTCAATACCCGAAGAACCAGATGTACCAGAAGAACCAGAGCTTCCTGATGTTCCTGTTGTACCAGAAGTCCCTGTTGTACCTGATGAGCCTGATGTGCCACTTACACCTGAAGAACCTGAAGAACCTGAAGAACCGCTTGTACCTGATGTGCCTGTGGTTCCACTTGTGCCTGTGGTTCCTGAAGAACCTGAAGTACCTGAAGTTCCTGAAGTTCCATTTGTACCTGATGAGCCTGAAGTACCTGAATAGTTAGGTATGTTTAAGATATTATCTATTAATGATGCCTCTCCTGTTGTACCTGCTGTAGTTAAAGTTATAGCCTCTTGATAGTCAACATTAGGTACAGCAGTTTCAAAATTGCTACCTAATAATCTTTTTACAATACCTGTTACATTAGGTATCTCACTTAATATTGTATTCTTGCTCATTTGAGTATAAAGTTAATATTTTTTCTTCTTATTAATATGAAATTATCACTGCAAATCCATCTCCTCCTTTACCACCAGCACCGCCTGTTGTTCCTGCTCCTCCACCTCCACCACCGCAACCCGGTCCACCTTTACCTCCATTACCAGCTACTCCTGTATTATTTGCGCCTCCTCCTGCTCCACCATAAGAAGCAAATCTTTTTGGTATAAAAAACCCATCTCCTCCATTATTTTGTCCTACTGCTCCACCTTGAACTACCGCTACTGCTGATGTTTGACCGTAAGCAGATGCTACGTTTCTACCCGGTGTACTTCCTGTAAAAGCTGTACCTCCACCCGAACCTCCTGATAAATAAAAATTAAAAGATTGTTCACCATTTGGGCCACTTCCTGCAATACTTCCTAAACCTTGCCATTTGCCTATTGTTCCTAAAGTATTACTTGTAATTGAAGGAGTGGTTGACGTTCCGGCTATTGTACCAGATGCTGCATTTCCACCATTTGCAAATAAGATATACTCGGTTACAGATGATATTCTATATGCAGAAATAATAGTAGGTCCACCTGAAGCACTTACTGCACCAATGCCAACTTTTATAAATAATGTATCAGGTATTAAAAAAGCAGGAACTAATAATGTAGTCAAAACACCTGAAGCACCAGCTGCCCCACCGTTTCTTGCAGTACCAGATGCACCTGAAGTGCCTGTTCCTCCTGACCCTCCTGCACCTACAGCAATAATATAAACAAAGTTACACCCAACAGGTTTAGTCCAAGTATGTACTTCGTTTCCTGCTGTTGGTTGCATAAACCAATCAATCTTTGCGTTATCTGGTAAATTTTGATAATCAATCATTGTTTAATAGCTTATAATCATTACTAATCCGTTTCCTCCATTCCCTCCGTTTCCACCTGTTATACCACCTCCTCCTCCACCACCTCCAGAACCAATATTACCATTTGCTCCATTACCACCATTAAAAGTTACAGCTGAACCACCGCCTGTTCCACCACAAAATAAAAATGGCTTTAAATATGAATATCCAGCATTACCATTACCAGCATTTGCACTCCCTGTACCAGCAATTCCTCCTTGTTGTGTTTTTATAAATGATGTAAGTGTATCTGATGAAGTTAATTGTCCTCCTAATTGATTTGCTACAGTAGTAGCTGCTCCCCCACCTGTTCCGGCTGTAATAATAGATGTATTAAATAAAGTAATTGCTGCACCATTTGTATTTGCTCCTCCCGCACTCCCTGCACTTCCTGCATAAGATATCCAATTACATAAACTTAAATATCTTGGGTTATTTGTAGCAGATGTATTTAATACTGCTCCCGCTGCTCCTCCTACTCCTCCAGCATTTGTTCCACCTCCTCCTCCACCTCCTGCTCCTAACAAAGAATTTACAACTAAACAATTAAACATATCAGTGGTTGGATAGCAAGAAACGTAACTCCTTCCACCGCTACCACCTGCGCCAAGTGTACCGCCTGCACCACCTAATCCAACTTGTATATAAAGCGTATCTGGTATTGAATAAAATGGCACTTGTGCTATTGTTATAGCAGAACTACCTCCACCACCTCCTCCTCCTCTTATAACTGCTGATGAACCTGAGAACCCACCACCACCTGCTCCACCACCACCTATACATACTATATAAGCCATACTTCTACCTTCTGGTTTAGACCAAGTTTGCCAAGGAGTTGGAGGCATAACAGGAACACTAAAACTTCTTATTGCACGAACTCGGGCTGAACTAGATTTGCCAGCACCGCCCTGAGCACCATTGGTAAAATTTTGTGTCCATGCATTGTCAATGTTGACCTCAGAAGAACTCCAATATGCTACTCCAAAACCACCAATTGCAACTCTATTTAGGTATAATGTATTCAACTCATCTTTACTTGGCAAATACCAGTCAGAATATCCACCTTGAACTAAATCGCCACATAATCTAGCAGCAATCCCAGCTGTAGGACAACCAGCCATAATATCAATGGTGTTTTGATTTCCACTACCTAAAGCAGTACCATCAGCACCTGTAATTAATGTTCCGCTACAACCCCAAGTAGTTGATGTTGAAATATCTGCTACTGTAGCAACATATCCTTGTTGTAATGATGCATCGTATCCGGGGTCACCCGGCTGAAGTATATAAGCAACAATTCCACCAAGAGCAGCTTGTCCAACTACATACGCACCATTGCTAGTAGCATTAAAGACTTGCTTGTCTACGTTATTGTTTGTATAAAAGCTATTTTCTAACATTAGTATCCTATTATTATTACAAAACCATTGCCTCCATTACCACCTTTAGCATTAGCTGAGTTTCCACCTCCGCCTCCTCCACCTCCTGAACCCATAATACCATTACCACCATCACCTCCTTTACCTGTATTACTTGAACCTCCTCCTGTTCCACCTAATGCAGTGAATGGTTTTTTAATGATATATCCTGAGTTTCCGTTACCACCACCAGAAGCACCACCATTTAATTGTGGATGTATATTAGATGCTAAAATATTACCTCCTGAATATGGAATATTATTAATGATTATACCAGCTCCTCCTGTACCTCCATAAATACAAGATGTGGTTACACTAAAATCAGTTCCACTAACATTTGTTGAACCAACAGAGATATTACCAGCAGAAGTTCCTGCGCTTCCGGCAGCACCTGCTATAGAAAATATAGATTGACTAGCACTAAATGAACCACCAGCACCACCAGCTGGCTGGCTACCAGAAAAACCTCCCCCTACACCTCCATTTGCAAAAACTATATTATTAGCAGTATTTGTATTTGGAAAATAGTTCAAATAAGTTACACCACCTGTTCCACCAACAGTATTTGAAGTTGCAGTACCAATACCGCCAAGACCAACAAGTATATATAATGTTTCAGGTAATAAATATGAAGGAGTGTTAAGTGTAACTAAAGCACCACCTCCACCTCCACCACCTCCATTCCTATAGTTACCCGGAGTATTTCCAAAACCTGCTGCTCCTCCACCACCGCCTCCAGCAACATAAATAATAAAATTATTATACTGTGTAGGCTTCACCCAAGTCTGCCAAGTTGAAGGTGA
>Ga0209373_10001675_pt1 | contig 24868 bp, 20 predicted proteins | sample Higcelweek5metaG_FD_187173 | JGI IMG/M metagenome (GOLD analysis project Ga0209373, IMG submission 187173) | Freshwater pond sediment microbial communities from the University of Edinburgh, under environmental carbon perturbations - High... | ecosystem: Environmental > Aquatic > Freshwater >... | reverse complement strand
CTGCGGGAAAAGATCAAGGCCTACGACGACATCATCGTGACGCGCAAAGGCAAGGTGCTGGGCATTGTCACGGTGCAGCGCCTGCTGAACACCCTGGCCCACGTGCAGGTGGAGATGGCCAAAGGCACCAATCCGCTCACCGGGTTGCCGGGCAACGTGACCCTGGAGCGCGAGGTGGAGGCGGGCATCAACGCCGCGCGCCGCTTCTCCATCGCCTACGCCGACCTGGACAATTTCAAGGTCTACAACGACACCTACGGTTTCAAGAACGGCGACAGGGTCATCAAGGTCGCCGCCGACATATTGGACCACAGCGTGCGGCGCTTCGGCGACGCCTCGGACAAACTCTTCCACATCGGCGGCGACGATTTTGTGCTGGTGACCAAGCCGGAGCACGTGGAGCGCATCTGCCTGGCGGCCACGCGCTGCTTCAAGCGGCTCATCCGCACCTGCTACTGCCAGCAAGACCGCCAGCGCGGCGAGGTCATGGCCACCGGACGCGACGGCGTGGAGCGGTCCTACCCGCTGGTATCCTTGTCCATCGGCATTCTGGAGATCGACGGTCCGTGCACTCTGCTGGAAATCGGGGAGCGCGCGGCGCACGTGAAGAAATACGCCAAATCCATGCCAGGCAACGTGTACGCCTGGGACCGCAGGCCGCCGCTGGGCACAGTGCCCGCGCCCCCTCCCTACGGCCAAGATGCGCCCAAGGCCGAGGTCAAGCAGCCGGAGCCCATCGGCGCCCGGTCCAATAATCAGACGAAAAGCAAGGCACCGGACGAGACGCCGGACCAGGCAATGGGACGGCACGACGCAGCATGAAAAAGGGGGCCGAAGCCCCCCTTGAATCTACGCTCGCCGGAACTACGCGGCGGCAGTGGGCGGAACAAACACGCGGGTGGCCAGCTCACGGTCGAGCATGAACAGCCCGCCGCCGTCGCCCACGAGCTTCAGCTTGTTCACGGTGTCGCCGAAGTTGGCTTCCTCCTCCACCTGCTCTGAAACGAACCATTGCAGGAAGATGGCCGAGGCATGGTCGTTCTCCTTCTGGGCCAGGGTCATCAGCTCATTGATGCGCTTGGTGACCACGTACTCGTGGCTCAGCGCGAACTGAAAGGCGTCCAGGGGAGACTTCCAGGCATTCTGCGGGGCGTCTATGGCCTGCAACGTCACTCGGCCACCCTTCTCGTTCACGTAATCGAACATCTTGCGCGCGTGGAACTGCTCCTCTTGAAACTGCACGTCCATCCAGTTGGCGAATCCCGGCAGGCCGAGGCTCTGGAAGTGGGCGGACAGGGACAAGTACAGGTACGCGGAAAAGTATTCCCATTTGATCTGGTCGTTGAAGGCCTTTTCCATCTTCTTGCTCAGCATGGCGCGTCTCCTTTGCGGGTGCGGACGTGTCTTTTGTCGGGGGAACCAACTGTATGGATACGCATTCCCCGCGCGCTTGTGAAGGGCCGGCGGGGGGGAAAAAGCGCGCCTCAGCCCAGGATGTTGCCGGCGAAGATCTGACGGATGCGGTGCTTGAGGTGTGTCATGCGCTGGCCGGAGGTGGTGTTGGCAAGGCCGATGTTCAGCGCCTTTTCCGAACCGATGAATACGGCCAGCTTGCGTGCGCGCGTCAGCGCCGTGTACAGCAGGTTGCGCATCAGCAGCACGTAATGCTGCGTCACCACGGGCACCACGATGGCCGGATACTCGCAGCCCTGCGACTTGTGCACGCTCACCGCGTAGGCCAGGGTCAAATCCTCCAGCTCGGTGCTGTCGAAGCCCACCAGATTGCCATCGAAATCCACGCTCAAGGTGCCCGCCTCCGGGTCCACCTCGTGCACCCAGCCCAGGTCGCCGTTGAACACTTCTTTATCGTAGTTGTTGCGCAACTGCAGCACGCGGTCGCCGGGTCGGAAGGTGGCGTACCCGCGCTTGAGCTCCAACCCGCGCTTGGGGTTCAAACGCTCCTGCAGCAGCTGGTTCAGCGCGCTGGTGCCCACCTCACCCTTGTGCATGGGCGTCAGCACCTGCACGTCGCGCATGGGGTTCAGGCCATAGCGCTCCGGAATGCGCTGGCACACCATCTCCAGGATCATCTCCTGCACCTTGATGGGGTTGTCCTGGGGAATCCAGAAAAAGTCGGCGTCCGGCGGCTCCTTGGGACTGGGAACCGGGAACTGGCCCGCGTTGAAGCGGTGGGCGTTGACCACGATGGAGCTTTCCTGCGCCTGGCGGAAAATGTGCGTCAGCACGGCCTTGGGCACCTTGCCGCTTTCGATGAGATCTGCCAGCACGTTGCCCGCGCCCACGGAGGGCAGCTGGTTCACGTCGCCCACCAGGATGAGCCGGCATGTGGCGGGCAGGGCGCGCAGCACGGCCAGAAACAGCGTGGCGTCGAGCATGGAGACTTCGTCCACCAGAAGCACCTCGGCCGAGAGCTTCTGGTCCTCGCAATGGTAGAACCCGTGCTCCGGCGAATACAGCAGCAGGCGGTGCAGGGTCTGGGCCTGCTCGCCCGTGGCCTCGGAAAGACGCTTGGCCGCCCGGCCCGTGGGCGCAGCGAGCTTCACCTTGAGCTTGAGCTGGGTGAGCGCCGCCACGATAGCCCGGGTGATGGTGGTTTTGCCTGTGCCGGGGCCGCCGGTGATGATGAACACCTTGTTCACGCAGGCCTCGAACACGGCCTCGCGCTGCTCGCGCGAGAGGTCGAAGCCCAGCGCCGCCTCGATCTTGGGCAAGGCCCGCTTGACCTCTGCGCGCGACACCGGCGAGGGGTGGCTCACCAGCCCAAACAGCCGCTGGGAAATCTCCCGCTCGGCCCGATAGTTGGCCATAAGGAACACGGCGCGTTCCACGCCCTGCTCCGGCAAATCCTCTATGTGCACGCGCTTTTTGCGCTCCAGCGCGGCAAGGCCCTCCTCCAGCAGCAGGGGCTCGTCCACGCCGAGCATGCGCGAGCATTCCTTGAGCAGGGCCTCCTGCGGGCAGAACATGTGCCCGCCGCGATCCCCCTGCGAGATGAGCACGTAAGCCAGGGCGGCCTCGATGCGCTCCGGCGCGTCCGGGGCGAAGCCGAGCTTGAGTGCCATGGTGTCCGCGGTGCGGAAGCCGATGCCCCGGATGAGATAGGCCAGCTCATACGGGTTGGCCCGCAGCTTTTCCTCGCTCTGCGCTCCGTAGAGCTTGAAGATGCGCGAGGCATACGTGGGCGGCACCTCGTGGCTGTGCAGAAACACGATGAGGCTTTTGACCTCGCGCTGGGTGCGCCAGGATTCGAGCATGCCGTCCAGCCGCTTTTTGGTGATGCCCCGCACCTTGAGCAGCCGCTCGGGATCGGTGTCGAGAATGTCCAGCACGGCCACGCCGAACTGCTTCACCAGCATCTCGGCGGTCTTTTCTCCCACGCCCTTGAGCGAGCTTTTCAAGAAGCGCACCACGCCGTGCTCCGTGGCCGGGTACGTCTGCTTGAAGCTCGAAACCTCCATCTGGCGGCCAAACTTGGGATGGTTCTTCCACTCTCCGCTTATCTCCAAAAACTCGCCGGGCTGTAGTTGCCCAAGGCAGCCCACAACGGTGATGATGCCGGGCTCGTCCTTGGCGCGCACGCGCGCAACCGCATACCCGTTGTCCGGGTTGTGGTAGACAACGGAATGCACCTCGGCCTTGATGCTGGCGGGCATTATGCTCCTTGGCCGGATGGCGTCACACCGCCTGGCGGTGCATAAGGGATTGGCGCAGTGTTTCGCGGTCCATGTACTTCACCTCCGAGCCCATGGGGATGCCCTGGGCCAGGCGCGAAACGCTGACCCCCGGATAGCCCTGGGTCACCAGGTTCTTCACGTGGGAGGCGGTATTCTCGGCGTCGAGGGTGGACCCAAGGGCCAGGATGACCTCGCGCAGCTGTCCTTCGTCGAGCCTGCGGCGCAGCAGATCGAACTCCAGGGCCTGCGGCCCCACGCCGTCCAAAGGTGACAAAAGGCCGCCCAGCACGAGGTACGTGCCTTTGAACAGGCCCATTTCCTCCAACGCCAGAAGCGAGTCCCACTCCGAAACCACGCAGAGCTGCTCGTGGTTGCGGGAGGGGTCGGCGCAGATGGGGCAGGGGTCGCTCTCGGCCAGGCTGGCGCAGGTGCCGCACAGGCACAGACGCTCGCGCAGGGTCAGAATGGAGCGCCCCACGGCCTCGGCCTGCTCACGCTGAAGCTTGAGCAGGGCCAGCGCCGCGCGCAGGGCCGATTTCGGCCCCAGCCCGGGCAAACGGGAGAGATGTTCGGCCACCTCGCGCAGGGGGCCTGGCAGCCGGTCTGTGGACATGGCTGCTAGAACATGCCGGGAATCTTGAAGCCCCCGGTTATCTTGCCCATTTCGTCTTCCATCATGGCCTTGGCCTTCTTCATGGCATCGGTAACGGCGGCCAGCACCAGGTCCTGAAGCATCTCCACGTCTCCGGCCTCGACAACACTCTTGTCGATAGTGATGGACACGATCTCCTGGCTGCCCTTGGCGCGCACGGTGACCATGCCGCCGCCGCTGGTGGCCTCGACCTCGCGGGTCTTGAGCTCTTCCTGAACGGCGGTCATTTTTTTCTGCATCATCTGGGCCTGGCGCAGCATATCCTGCATTCCGCGCATACGTGTCCTCCGGTTTTGGCGTGATTTGGATGAAACGGCGCGAAAGACGCGCCGGAAAGAATCGTTAGCGTTGCCCCCGCGGGTACACCAGGGCCGGGTCGCGGCACTCGAAGGTCTCTCGCACGCGCTGCACCACCGGGTGCTCCTGCATCTCGCGCTGAACGAGCCCCTCGCTCTTCACGGGCTCGCGGTCCACGCAGGTGAAGCTCAAGGTCATGTCCGGCCCGAAATAGTCGGCAACCAGCCGCCGCAGCCGCACGCTGTCCTCGCCCGCCTCCAGCATCCTGCTGTGGGTGCCGTTGTGGCACGTCAGCACCAGTTCGGATCCGCACAACTCGCCCTTGGCCTGGCTCAGGCCGGTGACCACGCCGGAACCGTTCTTGCCAACCAGAAAGGCCAGGAAGCCCTCCCAGGTGCGCGGGCCGCCCAAAGGCGCGGCGGAAGGGGCCGCGTCGGAAGGCGCGGCGGCGGGGGCAGGCTCCGGGGCAGACGCCTCGGCGGGCGGATTTGCGAACGCGGGCCGCGCGGCGGCGGGTGCCGGAGCAGGCGCCGGGGCAGGCGCGCTGGCCTGCACGGGCGGAGCCTTGGGCGCGGGCGGGGTCTGCGGCGCGGAAGAAGAGGCCGGAGCTGCGGGCGGTGCCGGCGCAGGCGGGGCGCTGGGCGCGCCGGGCATGGACCGGGGTGCGGCCGAAGCCGCGCCGCCCAGGGCGGAAAGGGGCAGCAAATCCGGCAGGCAGGCCAGGTTCAACAGCAAAAGTTCCAGGGCCTGCGCGGGCTCCAGGCTCTTGATGACGCGCTGCTGGCCGTCCAGGGTCATCTGCCAGCAGGCATGGATGTGCGCGGGAGAAAAGCGCCCGGCCCAATCGAGCCACTGGGCGGCTTCCTCGGCGGGCAGGCCCAGCTCGGGCACGATGGCCTCCCCGGCCTGGCGCAGCAAGAACATGTTGCGCCAGCAGCCCGAAAGCTCGCGCAGAAAGAAGCCCAAGTCCAGGCCCTGGTCGAGCACGCCGCGCAAGGTGCGCGCCAGAAGGGGCAAATCGCGGCCCGCTATGGCTTCCATGAGGGCGAAAAACACCTCCTGCCCGGCCAAGCCGAGACACGCGCGCACTTCGCTCTCCACCAGGACGCCCGCGCTGTAGGCCAGGGCCTGGCCAAGAAGCGAGATGCTGTCGCGCACGCTGCCCGCGCCGCGCCGGGCGATGATGCGCACCGCGCCGGGCTCGTACTCGACGCCCTCGGCCAGGAGGATCTTCTCCAGGTGCGCGGCCAGCTCGGCCTGGGGCAGCATCTTGAACACGTAGTGCTGGCAGCGCGAGAGGATGGTGGCGGGAAATTTATGCGCCTCAGTGGAGGCCAAAATGAAGGTGACGCGCGCGGGCGGCTCCTCCAGGGTCTTCAACAGGGCGTTGAAGGCCGCGGTGGAGAGCATGTGCGCTTCGTCGATGATGAAGACCTTGAAGCGGCCCTCAAGCGGGGCGTAGCCCACGTCCTCCTTGAGGGCGCGCACATCGCCCACGCCGCCGTGGGAGGCCGCGTCGATCTCGATAATGTCCACGGCGCTGCCCGCGTTGGCCTGGCGGCACAGGTTGCACTCGTTGCACGGCTCCGGCGTGGGGGCCTTTTCGCAATTGAGCGCTTTGGCGAAGATGCGGGCGATGGTGGTTTTGCCCACGCCGCGCGTGCCGCTGAACATATAGGCCGGGGCGATCTTGCCCGTGGCGGCCGCGCGCGACAGGATGGCCTTCACCGCATCCTGGCCGGCGACTTCGGCGAAGCGGCGGGGCCTGTACTTGGCGGTGAGGCTCGACATGGTTCCACTCCAGGGGCGTGCTTGTGGCCGGAGGGCTGCGCGGGAAATCCAGGCAGCCCCCCGGTCCGGGGTATCGGCTAGAAGCTGTACTCGTGCAGCCAGGAGGCGTAGTCCGCGTTCTCGCCCTTGACGATGCGGAAGTATTCCTTTTGCAGCAGCTGGGTGATCGGCCCGGCCTTGCCCGCGCCGATGACGCGGCGGTCCACCTCGCGGATGGGCGTGATCTCTGCGGCTGTGCCGCTGAAGAAGGCCTCGTCGGCCACGTAGAGCTCGTCGCGGGTGAAGAGCTGCTCCACCACCTCGTAGCCCAGCTCACGCGCCAGGGTCATGATGCTGTCACGCGTGATGCCGGGCAGCACGGAGGTCAGCGGCGTGGTCTTGATGACGTCGTTCTTGATGACGAAGATGTTCTCGCCCGTGGCCTCGGACACGTAGCCCTGGGTGTCGAGCATCAACGCCTCGTGGTAGCCGTCGGCCACGGCCTCGGTCTTGGCCAGCACGGAGTTCACGTAGTTGCCGCAGGCCTTGGCCTTGGTCATCATGGCGTTCACGTGGTGGCGGCAGAAGGTGGAGGTCTTGATGTTGATGCCCTTGATCAGCGCCTCGTCGCCCAGATACGCGCCCCAGGGCCAGGCGGCAATGGCCAGGCGGATGGGGTTGGTTCCGGGGTGCACGCCCATGACGCCGTCGCCGATGAAGGCCAGAGGGCGGATGTAGCCCGCCTTCATCTTGTTCACGCAAAGGGTTTCCACCACGGCCTGGACCATTTCATCCAGGCTGAAGGGAATCTTCATGCCCAGAATGTGCGCGGACTCGATGAGGCGCTGCATGTGTTCCCTCAAGCGGTACACGGCGCTGCGGCCATCGGTGCACTCGTAGGCGCGGATGCCCTCGAAGACGCCGCAGCCGTAGTGCAGGGTGTGGGTGAGGATGTGCACGTTGGCCTCATCCCAAGGCACAAGCTTGCCGTCGAACCAGATCTTTTCCGCTTTCTGAACCATCTGCCTGTCTCCTTACGAACAGTGTAGGCGAGCCCGGCGCGAAATCCAGGCGACAAAAGCTCGCGAAGTCTTTTACGCTAAAAAAAACAGGCCGGGAGGTCAAGGGCGGCGGCAGCCGGGCAGCGCCTTGCCCGGCGACGCGGACTGCCCTATAACACGCCATGACAGCCGCGCCACGCCCCACCCTGCTCATCGCCACGGACATCTACGGCGCCACGCCCGAACTTGCGGAACTGGCCGTGGTTCTGGGCGCACAGGCCAGCATCGTCTCGCCCTACGCCGACCCCCGGCCGAACTTCTCCACCGAGCCCGAAGCCTATGCCGCGTTCCAGGCCCGAACGGGCATCACGGCCTATGCGGGCATGGTGCGCAGCGCCCTGGTGCAAAGCCCGCGCCCCTTCGACCTGGCCCTGGGGTTCAGCGTGGGAGCCACGGCCCTGTGGCTGTGCCTGGCCGAGGCCGCGCCCTGGCTGCCCAGGCAGGCGGCGCTCTACTACGGCTCACGCATCCGCGATCACGCCGGACTCACCCCGCAGTGCCCGGCCCGGATGGTGTTCGCGGCAATCGAGGCCTCCTTCCAGCCTGCCGGCCTTGTTGCGGCGTTGCGGCAACGGGGCTTGCAGGCGCTCGTGTTGCCCGGCAGCCCCCACGGCTTCATGAACCCCCGCTCGCCAGGGCATGACCCCGCCCTCGCCGCGCAAGAGACGGCGCGGATCAAAGCCGCGCTCTTTACGCAGACGTTCCAAAAATAGCGGGGAAGCACGGCCTTGGCCGCCTCCCCCGCTGCGTGCGCCGTGAGGTTCGTCTACGGGTGGGCGCTCTTGGCCGCCGGCTTGGCCGCCGGCTTGGCGTCAACCTTGTCCAGCATGGGCGCCAGCAGTTCCCCTGCTCCCTCGGACGTCGCATCGGGCCTGACAATCGGCGTCGCGTCGGACTTGGCATCTGATTTGGCGGCGGATTTGGCATCAGGCTTTGCAGCTGGCTTGCCCCCAGCTTTGGCGGCCGGCTTGGCGGCGGGCTTGGGCTCAGACTTCGCCTCAGACTTTTCGCCCAGCATCTCTTGGGGCTTGTCCTCCGCGGCGTCCTCCGCCTTGGCCTCGGCCGGGTTCTCGACCCTGGGCTTCGGCTTGGGCTTGGGGCGCGCCACAACCTGCGCGGCGGCCAGAATCTTGCCCTGCTCCGGATGCTGGCCCAGCCAGGCCACCTGCCCGGTGGCGAGGTCGTAAACGCCACCGACCAGAAGCGCGCTGCCGTTCTTCACGGACTCGCGCACCACAAGGCTCTTGCGCAGAATGGTCTCCATGCTCAGCCAAACGTTGGCCTTGATGCTCTTGTTCAGCAAGTCATCGCCGCTGGACGTGGGGTTCCAGGTCTTGGCCTTTGCAACGGCGGGCCTGATCTGGCTGGCCACAGCAAGACTCCCGTGAGGCTTGACGTTCTGCACTGCGGCGGAAACCACATCGCAGGCCGTATGCCCCAGCACCAGCACCACTGGGGTGCCCAGCTGGCCCACGCCGTACTCCACCGAGGCCAGCGCATCCGGCCCCGCGGTGTTGCCCGCCACGCGGACAACAAAGATGTCGCCCAGGCCCTGGTCGAAGATGACCTCCAGCGGCGCGCGCGAGTCTGAACAGCCAAGGATGGTGGCCACGGGGCGCTGGCCGCTCTTGGCCACCCCGGCGCGGCGCTCCGCATCCTGATGACCGTGGAGAGCCTGCCCGGTGGCGTAGCGGGTGTTGCCCTGCTTCAAAAGCTGCAAAGCCTCATCCGCCGGAAGAGAGGGATCGGCCGACGACGCCAGGACTGAAGAGCTCATGCCCAACACAAGGACAATAACCGCCAGCCATTTCTTCATATTCTTCTCCCAGAAAGAGATGGTGCAACACCTGTCTGCCATATTGACTTGGCTGAACTGTTAGCAAAGTCATCATGCGGCTGCAAGCAACACCGATTCTTGCCCAAAAGGACTGGCCCCAGCCCGAAGCACTATTCCAAAATGATCGTTTGAAACAGACCTAAAGTTTGGGGGCGGCTCTGCCGATATACTATACGTAAGGACATCCCCCCTTGCGTCCAGGCTTTAACAGAGCGAGGTAGCAGCCATGAATATCAACCCCTCAGACACGGATGTCGGGCAGGGGTTCGCCCTTGCCGCAAGCGCCAACGCTGTAAAGGCGGGGACGATGGCCCAGAGCGTTGCGGAAACGCAAAGCCGCTCGGGGCAAACCTCAACCCAGCAACCCGGAAGTTCGCAGACGGACGAGGTGGACGAGCGTTCGCTGTCCGCAGCGGCCATTGCCGACAGGACAACGGCCAAGGAAACCGCGCAAAAGCTTGGCGAACAGCTGCAAGCCAACGGCACCGGCCTCAAAATCCGCGTGCTGGACGACTCCAGAAGCAGCGTCCAGGTGGAAGTGGTGGACGAAAAGAGCAACAAGGTGCTGCGCAAGATTCCGCAGGACGAAATCCTGAAGCTCTCAGCCTCCATCAACGAAATGACCGGGGTACTGCTGAACAACCCGGCCTAGCCGCGACCGCTTTGCCCGCTGCCTCGCCAAGAGTGCCGGAAGCCTCCGAGAAGAGGTTTTCGGCGCTTGCGCGCGCCTAAAAAACAAGGCCGCGCACCGGGGGGCGGGGGACCGTCAGCGCTCCTGCATGGAGCCGCTCAAGGCATCCACGAAGGGATCGAGGAAGTACCCCAGCACGGAGCGCTTGCCGATGTGGATGGCCACCACCACGCGCATGCCGGGAAAAAGGTTGTAGCGGTTGGCCTTGCGCGAAAAGTGGTCGCTCTGCGTCTCCACCAGCACCTTGTAATAGGTGTTCACCCCGCCGGGTGTGGCCTGGGTCACAGCGTCCGGGCTCACATGCAGCACCTTGCCGTCGATGTTGCCAAAGCGCCTGGCGTCGCGCGATGCCAGCTTTACCACGGCCAGCTGGCCGGAGCGCACGTAGCCGATGTCTTGAATGGGCAGGTGGGCCTCGATGACCAGCTTGTCGCCGCTGGGCACGATCTCGGCCACGGTCATGCCGGGCATGACCACCTCGCCCTCGCTCATGACCGTGAGGCTCTTGACCACGCCCGCCTCCGGGGCGCGCAGCACTGTGCGGTTCTGGCTGTCGCGAAACTTCTTCATGCGCTGGGTGAGCTCCATGAGCTCGCGCTGGACCTTCTTGAGCTCGTTCTCCACATCCTCGCTAAAGGCGTCCTGGGCATGGCGCAGTTCCTCCTTGGCGGCGGCCAGGGCGGCGCTGGCGCGGCTGAGGGCTGCGGAATTCTCGCGGATGGCGCTCTCGGTGTTGTTGCGCTCCTTGATGCGCCCGATGAGTTCGTCCTCCTTCACCAGGCGTTCGCGGATGAGTTCCTCGCTACGCTGCACCTGATGCACCACGTGGGGCAGGTTGCGGCGCAGGTTGTCCAGCCGGGCGCTGGTCTCGCTGATGTCCTGCTCGCGCTGGCGCACCCTCTCGCTCAGCGTGGACATGTCCGTCTGCAGGCGTTTGCGCCGTGCCTCGAACAAATTCATGGCCTGGTCGATCAGATCCTTGTGGCGCGCGGCCAAATCCGCTGGAAACACGGGCCGGGCCAGCCCCTTGGACTCGGCATCCAGGCGGTAGGCCTCGATCTGCAGGGACACCAGGCGCACATCGAGTTCCTCGGTGGTGGCGTCGGCCGCGGCAGCGTCCAGCACCACCAGAGGCTGGTCCTGTTCCACCGTGTCGCCCTCGTGCACCAGAATCTCGCGCACGATGCCACCCTCAAGGTGCTGCACCTTCTTGACCTTGGTCTGCGGAATGACCTCGCCCACGGCCTCGCTGACGATATCCAGGTCCGTCAGGGCGGACCAGATGAAGGAGAGCGCGAACAGGCAGCAGCACAAGTAGAGGAAGCGCCTGTGGGCCACCAGCGTGGCGTCCACCGCGCACATGCGGGCCTGCGGACCAAGGACCGAAGAGACGGGCTCGTCCATCAGGCCTCCTCCGGCTTGGGCTGCCGCGCGGGCGAAAACGTCGGCGTGGGCTTCTCGTTCATGTCCAGCACGAATGAGGCGCCTTTCAGAATATTCTGGTCGGCCGTGGTCACGATGATGGTCAGCTTGGCCTTGGCCAGGGCGTTCAACACGGCGTAGACCGCTGTGCAGCCTTCGGAGTCCAGGGCCTCTGTGGGGTCGTCGAACACCACCAGCCGTCCGGGATTCATGAGCGCGCGGGCCAGGGCGATGCGGCGGCGGATGCCCACGGGCAGAGCCTTGCCGCCCTCGTTGAGGGCGATGTCGAGGCCCTGGCGGCTGGTGTCGAGGAACCGGCGCAAGGCCGCGGCGCGCACGGCCTGCTGGAGCCGCTCCGCACTGGCGGGGCTCTCCGGGTCCGGCTCGGCGAGGGTGATGTTCTCGCGGATGGTGGCGTTGAGAAAGGTGGGCTCCTGCGGCAGGTACATGACCTGTCTGCGCCACCAGTCCGGGGCCAGCTGCCGCAAGTCCACGCCGTCGGCCAGCACCTGGCCGCGCCCAGGGTCGAGCAGGCCCGCCGCCAGCTTGCAGAAGGTGGACTTGCCCGCGCCGTTGAAGCCAGTCACCGCCAGAATGCTGCCAGGGGAAAGCACAAAATTGAGCGATTCGAACAACGGGCTCACGGTGCCTGAATAGGCGAAGCCCACATCGCGAAACTCAAGGCGGCCGGAATACTGGCGCAAGGCCGCGCCGGAAAGCGGCTCAAGCGGCAGAGAATGGAATTCGTTCAAGCGCACCAGGGCTTCCTCGCCACGGCGCGAGGCCAGATAGGCATGCAGGAAGCTGGTGCTCATCTGCAGCGCTTTGCTCGAAAGGATGCTTGCCCCGATGAGCCCGCCGACGCTCATTTCGCCCGCAACGGCCAGCATGGCGCCAAAGGCGTAGATGAACACGCGCAGCAGCACCGCCACCGACTCAAGCCGCATCCGGCTCTTGGCCTGCCGCCGGTCCACAAGGCCGCGCAGCTCTTCAAGGGCGGCCACCTGCCGGCGCCAGGCCTTGCGCAAAAACTCGCCGCCAAGAAACGCGCGCACGGTTTCGGCGCCGCTCACGGCGGAGGTGAGAAGATTCTGGTGATTCTGGCTCTCCTTGCGCAGCTTGAGCCCGTCGGCCTCGCCCTGGCGCAATCCCACGAGGGTGAGCCCCACGGTGAGCACGAGAGCGATGAAGGTCAGCACCATGAGCCAGGGGCTGATGAGGGCGATGGCCAGCAGGAAGATGACCATGAACGGCGCGTCGAGCACGGCCGCGATGTTGGCGGCGCCAAAGGCTCCCTGCACGGTTTGCAGGGCGCCGAGCATTTCCTGGTGCCGTCCGGCGGGCAGGCGGTTCAGGTCGTTCAGCCGCGTTCTGGCGATGGCGGCCAGGGTGCGCTCGCCCAGGTCTTCGTCCGGGGCGATGCTCACCGCGCCGGCCAAGCGGTTGCGCACCTCGGTGAAGGCGAACCCCAGGCCGGTGGCGATGAGCACGCCGGAGGTCAGCGTGTACAGGGTGCCGTCAAAGCCGTAGCCCACGTAGCGGTTCAGCACCAGGATGACGTAGATGGACGAGGCCAGGGACATGAGGTTGGACAGGAAGGATGCGGCCAGGATCTCCCAGGCGACGCGGGGGCACAGCGAAAAACGGCGAAAGAGTTCCTTCATGGCCGACCCATGTCGCGCGGCGAGACCATTGCGCTCATACGATGCGGTATGTGCGCCGGCCAGCGCTGTTCGCGCCTAGTTTTCGACAACATCCGGGCGCAGCTGGCCCATTTGGAAAAACAGGCTGTAGGCGGCGGTGATGAGATCGATGTCGGCGGTGACCTTGGAGCTTGTGGCGGAGATGTAGTCTCGTTCGCCAACGAGGATATCGAGCAGGTTCACCTCTCCGCCGAGAGCCTTCTTCTTTTTGATGAGTTCCAGGAATGACCAGGTGATGTTGGCCTGGTTGTCATACAGGGCCACGGTCTTGTTGAGGGTCATGAGGTCGTTCCAGGCGTTGCGCACGCGCTCTTCAACCGTGCGGCGGCGGTCGAGCAGCGACTTGCGCACGCTGACGATGTCGCTTTTGGCGGCGCGGGCGTTCTCCACGTCGCGGAAGCCCTGGAAAAGATTGTAGGAGACCTGCAACCCGGCCCGGCCTTCGGTGCGCACACCGGATTCGCCCTGGTCGTTTTCCTTGCGCATGGCCTCGGCCACGGCCTCGAACTTGGGATACATGGCCGATTCGCGCGCGGCCAGGTCGCCCTGCCGCGACTCAATGGCGCGGTGCAGTTCGACCAGAGACGGGTTGGCGTCCAGGGCGAGCTCAACCGCGCCGTCCATGGTGCCGGGCATCTGCTTTTGCGGCATGGAGGGCAGCATCAGGCTGTCTATCTGGGCATCGGTGATGTTGACCTGGAAGACGGAGCGGTAGCTGTTGCGCGCCGAGACCATGGCCCGCTCCACGTTGACGCGGTGGGCCTGGGCCCCGGCCAATTGGGCTTTGATCTGGAGTTCCTCGTAGGAGAGGCCCACGCCGCGCTCCACAAGGGCCTCCTGCATGCCGGAGAGCCGCTTGATGTTTTCCTCGGAGCGCAGGGCGTAGCGCAGCATCTCCCGCGCGCGGATGAGCCCCAGGTAGGAGGAGACGCCCTGCATGGAGACCTCCTGGCGCACCTGGTCGAGCCTGGCCTTGGCCTCCTCGCGCTGGCCCTTGGCCTGGGCGATGCCGCCGCTGGCCCCGCCAAAGTCGTACAGCAACTGATTGGCGGAGAGAGTCTGCACGTTGCGGTCCAGGCTGGTGCCCTTGGAGGAATCAGGCGTGGTGATGTCTTCCTTGCCGGCGTCGGCCAGGGCGTTGACGCGGGGATACCACACGCCCTTGGAACGCTGTTCCATATGCTCGGAAGTCTTGAGAGCGGCCTCGGCGGCCTTGATGCGGTCGTGGGTCTGCACGAGGACCGCGATGGATTCTTTCAGGGTGACAGGGACGTCGGCGGGCACCGGGGTCTTTTCGTCGCCTGCCGGATCTTGGCAAAACGCAGGCCAAGCCCCCGCAAGCACGCAAACCGCCGCAAGCAGCAGGACTCGCAAAAACGTATGACTCGCGGATCGATGCAAATTCGTGCCTTTTTGTCACCGTTCGTTTTGGGAGTTCTCAAAGGCTTGAGAGCATTCCCATAATTCGACCTGATATTTGTAGAACCGATACCCCGGCCATTAAATAAATGCAAGCATAAGTCTTGATATAAAGGTTCATCCAGGCGACTATGCCTTTCATCAATAACGGGGAAGCAGGCTTCGATGGGGGGAAGAATGGCCAACATGTTGAAACGGATTCTAAAAAACGACAAATTCCTGCTCATCACGACGGGCATCTGCACCTCGCTCCTGATGGCTATTTTATACATCATCCAGCCGGGAATACTGCGCTTTCTTGACTACAAGATCTATGACCAGCAGTTGCGGCGCCAGCACTCCACCAAGACCTCCGGCATGCCGGTCATTGTGGACATTGACGAAAAGAGCCTGGCCGCGCTGGGCCAGTGGCCCTGGCCGCGTTACCGCGTGGCGCTTTTGCTGGAGAAGATCCGCCTGGCCGGAGCCCTGGCCGTGGGCATGGACGTGGTGCTGGCCGAGCGCGACCGCACCTCTCCGGCCCTGCTCCAGCAACAAATCAAGAAGGAACTCATGGTCGATGTGACCTTCCAGGGGCTGCCCAAGGCCCTGGAGGACCACGACGCGCTGTTGGCCAACGTTCTGGCGGGCAAGCCCTATGTGCTGGGCTTCTATTTCTCGTTCTCCAAGGCCGAGGCCGACCAGCAGGTTCAGGCGGGAGACTGCCTCATCAAGCCCGCACAGGTGGCACTGCTCTCCGCGCCCGGAGCCATGACCCCGGAGCAGGCGCTGCATTCGGCCTACGGCGCGGTATGCCCGCTGCCCATTTTGGCGGGGGCGGCCACGGCCACCGGCTTCTTCAACGCCACCCCGGACGCGGACGGCATTCTGCGCCGCGTGGCCCTGCTCATCAATTACAAGGGCCAGCTCTACCCCAGCCTGGCCCTGTCCACCCTCATGCAGGCCGCAGGCGACCCGAGCATCCTGCTCAAGCTCGACACCCAGGGCACGGAGTCGCTGCGCTACGGCGGCAGCGTCATCCCCGTGGACCGCGCCGGGCAGATGCTGGTGAACTATCGCGGCGGCGGCGGCATGTTTCCGTACATCAGCGCGGTGGACGTCCTTGAGGGCAAGGCCGACCCCGCTGCCTTAAGCGGCAAGATCGCCTTTATCGGCACCTCCGCCGCGGGGTTGAAGGACCTGCGCGCCACGCCCTTCTCCGCCGTGTATCCCGGCGTGGAAACCCACGCCACCATCGTGGACAACATCCTGACCCAGGACTTCATCTCCGTGCCGGACTACGCCCCGGCAATCGAACTGGGAGCAGCCCTGATGGCCGGCATCATCATCACCCTGCTCGTCACCTGGGCCAAGGCCGTGTGGATCGTCGCGCCCCTGGTGGGCATGGCCTTCGGCCTGTGGGAGGGCTCGGCCTACCTCATGAGCCACCTGCGCGTGTACATCTCGCCGCTCTACTCCTACATCATCATCGCGGCCAACTTCGCCCTGCTCACGCTCATCAAGTTCTGGCGCGAGGAAAAACAGAAAAAGTTCATCCACGGGGCCTTCTCCCACTATCTGGCCCCGGCGGTCATCAAACAGATTTACGACTCACCGGAATCCTTGAGTCTGCGAGGCCAGGAGAAGGAAGTCACGGTGATGTTCTCTGATGTGCGCAGCTTCACCACCATGAGCGAGAAGCTGACCCCCACCCAGGTGACGGACCTGCTGCACGACTACCTGACGCCCATGACCCGCGTCATTACCGCAAACATGGGCACGCTGGACAAGTTCATCGGCGACGCCATCATGGCCTTTTGGAACGCGCCGCTGGATGTGCCGGGGCACCAGAAGAAGGCCCTGGCCTCGGCCCTGCAGATGTTCGAGCATCTGGAGATATTGAACAAGGGCTTTCAGGAGAAGTTCGGCCTGACCATCAAGATCGGCGTGGGGCTGCACTGCGGGCGCGTGCGCGTGGGCAACATGGGCTCCGCCGACCTGTTCGACTACACGCTCATCGGCGACAATGTGAACCTGACCTCGCGCCTGGAGAGCCTGACCAAATACTACGGGCAGAAGCTCCTCATCAGCGAGGCCATGGTGGAGGCCTGCGGCGACGCCTACAGTTACCTGGAAATGGACTGTGTGCGCGTGAAGGGCAAGCACAAGCCCATCACCATCTATACGGCCATGACACATGCGGAGGCGGACGAACGCGCGGCGGAGCTGGCCCGCCACAACGAGGCCCTGGCCCTGTACAAGGCCATGCGCTTCGCCGAGGCCGAGGCCCTGTTCAACGAGCTGGATGCCGGCACCGGCAACAACGCCCTGTACTGCATGTATTCCGCGCGCTGCCGGACCCTCCATGAGCATCCGCCCGCCGAGGGCTGGGACGGCGTGTACACGCACACAAGCAAGTAACGCCCTGGCTTGCCGCGGTATTGCCCCCCGGCTCGGGCGTTGCCGGAAGGCTGGCTGCGGCTTGACTTCCGGGCCGTGATGTTCCAAGTTACTCCGTTCCATTGAACCGGCGCTTCGGCTGAACCGAGATCGAGCGCCAGAGCGGAGGATTATACACGACATGAGCGACTACAAGCATACCCTCAAGCTGCCGCAGACCGGCTTTCCCATGAAGGCCAACCTGAAGCAGAAAGAGCCGGAAATCCTCAAGTTCTGGGCGGATACCGACGCCTATGGCGCGATGGTTGCGGCTGGCGAGGGCAACAAGACCTACGTCCTGCACGACGGCCCGCCCTATGCCAACGGCAACATCCACATGGGCACGGCCATGAACAAGACCCTGAAGGACATCGTGGTCAAGTCGCGCAACATGTCCGGCCTGCAGGCGCAATATGTGCCCGGGTGGGACTGCCACGGACTGCCCATCGAGCACAAGGTCGAGACCGAGCTCAAGAAGAAAAAGAAGGAGCTGCCGCCCCTCACCGTGCGCAAACTCTGCCGCGAATACGCCCTGAAATTTCTGGATATTCAGCGCAAGGAATTCAAGCGCCTGGGCGTTCTGGCCACCTGGGACAAGCCCTACAAGACCCTGGACCCGGCCTACGAGGCCGCCACCGCGCGCGAGCTGGGCAATTTCATGGACAAGGGCTCGGTGATCCGCGGCAAGAAGCCCATCTACTGGTGCTGCTCGTGCCACACCGCCCTGGCCGAGGCCGAGGTGGAATACGCCGACCACTCCTCTCCCTCCATTTTCGTGCGCTTCCCCCTGGCGGACAAGCGCGTGCAGGCCCTGCTGCCCGCCGGCACCAAGTACGACCCGGCCAAGACCTTCGTGGTCATTTGGACCACCACGCCCTGGACCCTGCCCGACAACATGGGCGTATGCGTGCACCCGGAGTTCGACTACGTGCTGGCCGAGGCCAACGGCGGCATCTACCTCATGGCCGCGCGCCTGCTGGCGCCCTGCGCCGAAATCTTCGGCTGGGACACCCCGAAGATCCTGGCCACCGTGCCCGGCGCCAAGCTGGAGGGCCTGGAGGCCAGCCACCCGTTCTACAAGCGCAAGTCGCCCATCATTCTGGGCGAGCACGTGACGCTGGACGCGGGCACCGGCTGCGTGCACACCGCCCCGGGCCACGGACGCGAGGACTACGACGTGGGCCTGAAGTACGGGCTGGAGGTTTACTCCCCCCTGGACGACGCGGGCCGCTTCCTCACCGACGTGGAGTTCTTCGCCGGGCTCACCGTGTTCGAGGCCAACCCCAAGGTTATCGAGAAGCTCAAGCAGGTGGGCAACTTGCTGGCGCAGGAAAAGATCAGCCACTCTTACCCGCACTGCTGGCGCTGCAAGGAGCCGGTGATCTTCCGCGCCACCACCCAGTGGTTCATTTCCATGGAGGCCAACGACCTGCGCAAGAAGGCGCTTTCGGCCATCCACAACGACGTGCGCTGGATTCCCACCTGGGGCGAGGAGCGCATCGGCAACATGATCGAGAACCGCCCGGACTGGTGCATCTCGCGCCAGCGCAACTGGGGCGTGCCCATCGTGGCGCTTATCTGCGAAGACTGCGACGAAGCGTATTTCGAAACCTCCTGGGTCATGGGCGTGGTGGACCGCTTTGCGGCTCACCCCACAGGGTGCGACTACTGGTTCGAGGCTCCGCTTGAAGACATCGTGCCCGCCGGGCTCAAATGCCCCAAGTGCGGCCGCGAGCACTGGCGCCGCGAGACCGACATCCTGGACGTGTGGTTCGATTCCGGCACCAGCTTCGCCGCCGTTCTGGAGCAGCGCCCGGAGCTCTCCTGCCCGGCCGACCTGTATCTGGAAGGATCCGACCAGCATCGCGGCTGGTTCCACAGCTCGCTTCTGGCCAGCATGGGCACGCGCGGCGTGCCGCCCTACAAGACCGTGCTCACCCACGGCTACGTGGTGGATGGCGACGGCCGCAAGATGTCCAAATCCATCGGCAACGTCATCGCCCCCCAGGAGATCATCGACAAGCACGGGGCCGAGATCCTGCGCATGTGGGTTTCCGCGGTGAACTACCAGGAGGACGTGCGCATCTCCGACGAGATTTTGAACCGCCTGGTGGACGCCTACCGGCGCATCCGCAACACCGCGCGCTTCATTCTGGGCAACCTGGCCGACTTCGACCCCGCCAAGGACGCCGTGGCCCCAGAGACCATGCTGCCCCTGGACCGCTTCGCCCTGGACCTGGTGGAGCGCCGCCACAAGACCATCGCCCAGGCTTACGAGGACTTCGAGTTCCACAAGGTCTACCACACCCTGCACAACCTGTGCACCGTGGACCTCTCGGCCTTCTACCTCGACATCATCAAGGACCGCCTGTACGTGTGCGCGGGCACGGAACGCCGCTCCGCACAGACCGTGCTCTGGCGCGCGTTGCTCGTGCTCCTGCACGACATGGCCCCCATCTTGAGCTTCACCGCCGAGGAAGCCTACCAGACCCTGCCCGAGGCCATGCGCCCCGGCGGAGCCAGCGTGTTCACCATGCGCCTGCCCGAGGCCGCCCCGGCCCTTTCCGACGCCAAGCGGCAGGCCTTCGAGCTCCTGCTGTCTCTGCGCGGCGAGGTGACCAAGGCCATTGAGCCCATGCGCAAGGCGGGCGATGTGGGCCACTCGCTGGAAACCTTCGTCACCCTCTATGCCGAGGGTGATGTCGCCGAGGCCCTGGCCCAACCCGGCCTGGATCTTTGCGAGTTCCTCATCGTGTCCAAGACTCTGGTGAAGCCCCTTGGCGAAGCCCCGGATGCGGCCCTCGCGCCCGAGGAGATCAAGGGCCTCAAACTCACCATCGAACGCGCTCCGGGCGCAAAGTGCCAGCGCTGCTGGCGCTACGACGACAACCTGGGCCAGAACGCCGCGCATCCGGATATCTGCCCGCGCTGCACGGGCGTGGTGCGGGAGCTGTAAATGGACTCGCGCCTGAAGACCGCGGCCCTTCTGGCCGCCGGCGTCATCGTGCCGGACCAGATCACCAAGGCGGTGATCCAGCAGAAGTACGTGCTTTGGGACACGGACCCGGTGATCCCAGGGTTCTTCAACCTGGCGCATGTGCTGAACAAGGGCGCGGCCTTCGGCTTTTTGAACCACCCTGAAACCGACTGGCAAATCTGGTTCTTCGTGGCCGTCACCATCTTCGCCGTGGGCTTCATCTATTACCTGCTCACCACGGCGGACAAGGGCGACCGGTTCTTCATCTGGGGCCTGGGGCTGGTGCTGGGCGGGGCGCTGGGCAATCTCATCGACCGCGTCCGCACAGGATTCGTCGTGGATTTTCTGGACTTCTACGTTGGCGACTACCACTGGCCCGCCTTCAACGTGGCCGACATCGCCATCAGTTGCGGGGCCTTCGCCGTGCTCATCTCCATGTACATGAAAAACCAGCGTGAAAAGCGCGCCGCACCCCGGCGCCACGCCTGAAAGCCCATAGGGAGCCCAGCATGCTCTTCGGATTGCCGCCTTTAGCCCCCTCGCAATGGTTCGCCATCCTTGGCGGTGTCGGGCTCTTTCTCTGCATCAGCCTCTATGCGATATGGGACGCCTTTCACCGTGACTTCGGCTCATCCAACGCCAAGTTCGGCTGGATTCAGCTGGCCGTGATGGTTCCCTTTTTAGGTGGACTGGCGTATTTGTTTTTTGGCAGAAAAAGAGGGAGGAGAATCTGATGTCCGCATCGACCAGCCGTACCGTTGTCCTGGCTCTCGGCTTCGCGGCGCTGCTTACAGGCTGCGCCACCAAAGCCGACCTGGACACCCTCCAGAACCAGTCCTACCGCGACCGGCAGGAAAGCCGCCGAACGGTCCAAAAACTTGAGGAGCAGCTCACCCAAACACAGGAGGAGCTGCGCGACGAGATCCAGAAGAGCACCTCGCCCGTGCAGGCCCGCCAGGCCAACACCTGGGCCGAGCTGGAGGCCATGCGCGTGCAGGTGGCCAAACTTCAGGAAAAGCTCGACACCCTCACCGTCAAGTTCAACGCCATGACCAACAGCACCAACGGCGGCCCCAGCCTGGTGGATGTTGCCAACGACGTGCAGAACATCAAGACCGCGCTGCAAAGCCAGTTCGGCATGGACCTGGGCGGCGGCGCGCCCCACGCGGCGGTGGAAGCTCCTGCCGCTGCGGACAAGGCCAAGACCCCGCCCAAGGCGGAGGCGGCCAAGCCCGCTCCCAAGGAACACGATGCGGTGAAGGTGGACACGGCGGAAGCCCTGTTCGCCAAGGCCGACGCGGCCTTCAAGGCCAAGAAGTACGAGGAGGCCCGGCAGTACTATTCCGAGTTCGCCACAGCCTTCAAGAAGCACCCCAACACCTCCGCCGCCACCTACTGGGTGGGCGAGTGCGCCTTCAACCTGCAGGATTACGGCAAGGCCGTGCTGGCTTACCAGGAAGTCATCGAGAAGTTTCCCAAGAGCGCCAAGTACAAGTCCGCCGTTCTCAAGCAGGGCATGGCCTTCTACAAGATCGGCAAGGACAAGGCGGGCCGCGCCGTGCTCCAGGATCTCATCGAGCGCTTCCCCAGCGCCCCGGAAGCCATCAGCGCCAAGAAGTTCCTCAAGGAACACAAGTAGCCCCGGCCTTTGCCGGGCCGGTTCAGAGGCCGCAGCATGAGCGAAGAAACCAACGGATTCCGCAAGATCATCTACCTTTCCTTTCCGCCCGAAGCCAGCGGGAGACCAGTGGTGTGCAACCTGGCGCTCCTCTACAACCTGAGCTTCAACATCCTCAAGGCCGACATCAGCCCCCGCCACGAGGGCACCCTGACCCTGGAGATAACCGGCAAGGAGGAGAACTACCGCAAGGGCATCTCCTACCTCAAGGAGAACGGGGTCAAGATCACACCGGCCTCCCAGAAGATCTTCCGCGACGAGGACTTGTGCATGCACTGCGGTCTGTGCACCTCGCTGTGCCGCACCAAGGCCCTGAGCGTCGACCTCGAGTCGCGCAAGGTGGTCTTCGACGTGGACAAGTGCACGGCCTGCGGCATGTGCACCCGCGTGTGCCCTGTGCGCGCCATGATTGTGGACATGAACGAGGATGACCTGAGCTGATATCCTTTCGCCCCAAGGAGCTGAGACATGACCGAAGAAAATCCGCTCATGCGGGAGTTGATGCAGAAGGTCGCCAACCAGCTGACGGCCGACCTGCGCGAAACCCTCACCGCTGCAGTGGAACGGGAAATATCCAAGACTCTTTCCAGCGCGCTGCTTGAAGGCGAATTCTATCGTCGCGTGAACGAGGATTTGCAAAAGGGCTTCAAGGAAATCTACCAGGAGATCAAGACGGCCAAGAGCGCCAATGGCCCCGCGCCGGCAACGGTCAGCGAGGACCCCAACGAGCTCTTCAGCCAGGCCTCCAACCAGCTCGACGCCATCTTGCAGACCACGGAGAGCGCCACGGTCAAGATCATTGACACCATCGAGAATCTGCAAACCCTCTCCGACACCCTGGCGGGCATCGTTAAATCCTTTGAAAAGGGCGGCGTATCCAAGGCCGAACGCGAATCCCTGGCCGAGATCAACAGCTCCCTCAGCCAGGATCTCATGAGCATCATGACCACGTTGAGCTTTCAGGACCTCACGGGCCAGCGCATCAAAATAATCATTGAAACCATCAAGAAAATTGAAAAAATTGTTCTCGATGTGTACATGACCACCGGACTGATGATCAAGGCGCACGTGGAAGCCCCCAACGAGGACACGGACTTCAATCACCTGCAGGCCAAGGCCAAGGACCAGCTTTCCACCCTCCAAGGGCCGCAGCTGGACTCCAGCCAGGGCTCCGTGGATGATCTTCTTGCCAGCCTGGGCATGTAGGCGGCCTGCCGCCTTGACAGTAACAGGCCGAAAGGTTAGCTAGGCAACCCTTGCGGGCAATTAGCTCAGCTGGATAGAGCGTCGGCCTCCGGAGCCGAAGGCCACGTGTTCGAATCACGTATTGCCCACCAGCTTTCCCAAAGGGTCATGCCTCGGCATGGCCCTTTTTTTGTTTTCGCAGCCCAGCCCCCCAACCCAAGGAGAGGCCGACATGCAACGACGCCTTGCCCCTGTGTTTCTGGCGAGCCTCGTGCTCCTGGCCGGATGCGCCAAATGGCACCCCTTCGCGCCCAGCACGGCGGAGGCCACGCTCCGTTCCACCAAAGGCAACACGGCCTACGGACTCATGACCTTTCGCGCACAGGGGGCGGAGGTGCTGCTGCAGGGCACCTTCTCCGGCCTCACGCCGGGCGCGCACGGGCTGCACATCCACGAAGGCAGCGACTGCGGCGGAACGGCGGCGCAAAACGCCGGCGGGCATTTCAATCCAACGGGCGCACGCCACGGCAGCCCGGCCCAGCCCAACCATCACCTGGGCGACCTGCCCATGCTCACGGCGGGAAAGGACGGCACGGCGCGCTTCCAGGCCCGCATGGGCGGCATGACCCTGGACGACGGGGCCATGGGCATCCTGAACCGCACTGTGGTCGTGACGGCCCGGCCCGACGACTACACCACCCAGCCCACGGGCAACTCCGGCCCGGCCGTGGCCTGCGGGGTCATACAACCCCGCTGAGCCAGCGATGGCGCGCCGTGCTAGCGGGCGGTCGAGCCCCCGCTGGCGGCCCGGCCCAGGTTCACGTCCACGCCCAGCACGCCCCCCAGCTCCCCGCCAGCGGCCAGGATGGGGGCTGAAACGGTGATGCAGTTTTCGCCCGTGGCGCTTGAGACATAGACCTCGGACACGGCCATGCCGCGTGTCTGCGCGGGCTGCTGGAACCAGGGGCGTCCCGACCAGTCGCGCCCGAAGGCGCTGGTGTCGGCCACAAGCCCGCCCGCACCGCGCCCGATGTTGGACACGCACTGCCGGCCGCGCGCATCGGTCAAATACACAAGCTCAAGGGATTGGTGCTGGCTCAAGGCCTGGCGCATGGCCGCCTCCTGCTCCGCACGCTGCATGGAGCGGATGCGCGGGCTGGCCGCGAGCCCTTCCACAAGGGCCTGCACGCCGCCGCCGCCGATGAGCTGGAACACAGCGTTCATGGACTCCAGCTCCACCACGCGCTCCAAAAGGCCGGAAACGGCGTCCACAGACCCCTGGGCCCCGACGTAGCTCGCCTCGGAAATGCCCTTGACCCGGCGCACGATGTCGCTGATGTGCCCGCTGGTGTCGGCCTGCTCCCTGGCCGTCTTCTCCATGTCGCAAATATGCTGAGCCGTTTCGCCCGCGAGCTCCACAATCTCACGCAGCGACACGCCGGAATCCTGGGCCAGCCCCACCGCGCGGTTGACGCGGCTGGCCGTCTCCTCCATGTCGCGCTCGGTACGCCCCACGCCCTGCTGAATGCCCAGGGTGCGCTGGGCCACTTCGCGCGTGGCGTTCATGGTCTTTTCCGCCAGCTTGCGCACTTCGTCGGCCACCACGGCGAAGCCGCGTCCGGCGTCGCCCGCGCGCGCGGCCTCAATGGCGGCATTGAGCGCCAGCAGGTTGGTCTGGTCGGCGATGTCGGAAATGACGTCCATGATCTTCTCCACAGCCAGGGCCTGGCTGCCCAAGTCGCGCACCACGGAGGCCAAATCCTGGGCCTTCTGCTCCACGGAGCGGATGGCGGACACGGTCTCCTCCACGGCCTCGGAGCCGTTGCTGGCCTTGTCCTGGGCCATTTGCGCCTGCTCTACGGCGCTTGTGCAGCGCTGGAGCATCTGGCGTACGGCAGCGTCCAGGCGGTCCATGGCGCTGGCCGCGTCCTGTATCAAACGCTGTTGCTCCTGGGCGCCGGAACCGCTGGCCACGGAGAGGCCGCTCAACTCGTCGCAGGAACTGTGGATGCCGCCGATGGCCACGCCAAGGGTCTTTGAGGCGGACAGAAGCCCGTCGCGCC
>Ga0209373_10001674_pt1 | contig 24875 bp, 22 predicted proteins | sample Higcelweek5metaG_FD_187173 | JGI IMG/M metagenome (GOLD analysis project Ga0209373, IMG submission 187173) | Freshwater pond sediment microbial communities from the University of Edinburgh, under environmental carbon perturbations - High... | ecosystem: Environmental > Aquatic > Freshwater >... | reverse complement strand
ATGGCCGAGGAACTGATCGGCCCCGGCGGGCTTGTCCTCTTCCTCGTGCCATCGCTTGCCCTCATGTCCCAAACCGTCCGTGAATGGACGGCGGACAGCGAGACACCACTGCGCTCATTCGCCGTTTGCTCCGATACCCAAGTTGGAAAGCGCCGGGCGAACGCCGACGACGTGGCAGAAATCGACTTCCTCGATCTGGCTTTTCCTGCCACCACGGATGCTGCAAAGCTAGCGGGCAGCGCCAAGCGCCCCGCGCCAGATGAGCTGACGGTCGTATTCGCTACCTACCAGTCCATTCAGGTCATTGCCAATGCGCAGAAGGCACATGGCCTGCCGGAATTTGATCTGATTATCTGCGATGAAGCGCACCGCACGACGGGCGCAACACTGGACGGTGAAGACGACAGCAACTTTGTCAAAGTTCACGACCAGCAGGTCATTGCCGGGAAGAAGCGTGTCTATATGACAGCGACGCCCAAGGTGTTCGGCGAGGCTGTGCGGGCGAAGGCCAGCGATGCCTCCGCTGTACTCTACGACATGGACAACAAGGGCTTCTTTGGCGAAACTCTGTTTGCCCGTGGCTTCGGCTGGGCTGTCGAGAACAAGCTGCTGACGGATTACAAAGTTCTGGTTTTAGCCGTAGACGAGCAGATGGTCAGCACCGGCGTCCAGAAGCGCCTTGCAGATGGCACGTCCGAGGTGAAACTGGACGATGCCACCAAGATCATTGGCTGTTACAAGGCGCTGGCCAAGCATGGCCTGAAGGAAGAGCTGCTGGTCGATCCGCAGCCGATGAAGCGGGCGCTGGCCTTCTGTAAGGACATTGCCACCTCAAAGATGATCCAGCAGGAGTTCGCCGCTGTCATCGCCGAGTATCTGGCATCCGATGAAGGCAAGGAAGCGGAGGGCGATGCCCAGCCGCTGGATTGCCAGTTGGAGCACGTAGACGGCACCTTTAATGCCAAATCACGCGAACGTCTGCTGAACTGGTTGAAGGATGAGCATGAAGACAATGCCTGTCGCATTCTGACCAACGCTCGCTGCTTGTCGGAGGGTGTGGACGTACCGGCCTTGGATGCCATCTTGTTCATGCATCCGCGTAAATCGCAGATCGACGTGGTTCAGTCGGTCGGACGGGTCATGCGGCGCGCCAAAGACAAGAACATGGGATACGTGATCCTGCCCATCGGCATTCCGGCTGGGATGACCCCGGAGGAAGCCCTCAACGACAACGAACGCTACCGCGTCGTTTGGCAGATTCTAAACGCCTTGCGTTCGCACGATGAGCGCTTTGACGCCATGATTAACAAGGCCGACCTTGGTGTGGACGTATCCGACCACATTGAGGTCATTGCCGTCAGCAATAAGCTGCCGACCAAGGCTGATAAGAAGGACGGCGGGGCCAACATCGGCCATGGCAGCGCCGCTGACGATGACGACCGCGAGCCGGACGATATTAAGCCGATCCAGCCGGTTCAGGGCGTGTTCTCCTTTGACGAGTTTTCCAAGGCCATCATGGCCAAAATCGTTAAGAAATGCGGGCGGCGGGACTATTGGGAGGATTGGGCAGGCGACATTGCCAAGATTGCCCAGACCCACATCACCCGTATCACCGCGCTTGTCGAGAAGCCCAACACATCCGAACGCACCGCGTTCGAGGCGTTCCTTGCCGAAATCCGTGATGACCTGAATGACAGTATCGGCGAAGGCGAAGCCATCGAGATGCTGGCCCAGCACGTCATCACGCGGCCAGTCTTTGAAGCCCTGTTCGAGGGCTACAGCTTTGCCCAGCACAACCCGGTGTCAAAGGCCATGCAGGTCGTGCTAGAGGCGCTGGACGAGCACAGCCTTGAGAAAGAGGCAGAAAGCCTCCAAAAATTCTATGAAAGCGTGAAACGCCGCGCCGCAGGCATCGACAGGGCCGATGCCAAGCAGAAAATTATTGTTGAGCTTTACGACAAGTTTTTCGCAAAGGCTTTCCCACGGTTACGCGACAAACTAGGCATCGTCTATACCCCGGTCGAGGTGGTGGATTTCATCATTCATTCCGTGAATGAGGTGCTGCAATCCGAGTTCGGCCAGACGCTGGGTAGTAAGGGTGTGCATATCCTTGATCCGTTCACCGGCACGGGGACATTCATCACCCGCCTGCTGCAATCCGGCCTCATCAAGCCGGAAGAGTTGGAACATAAGTACCGGCATGAGATCCACGCCAACGAACTCGTGCTGCTGGCCTACTACATTGCCGCCATCAACATCGAAGCCGCCTATCATGGCGTTGCCGGCGGGGATTATGTGCCCTTCGAGGGCATTTGCTTGACCGACACATTCCAGCTCTACGAGCAGGAACGCGACCTTATCAGCGATCTCATGGCGGATAACAGCACCCGCCGCACCCGGCAGAAAGAGTTGGACATTCGGGTAATCGTCGGCAACCCTCCTTATTCTGCGGGGCAAGGCAGCGCGAACGATAACGCGGCCAATGTTGTTTATCCCAAACTGGATAGTCGCATCCGTAGCACTTACGCAGACAGATCGACCGCAACCCTCAAAAACTCACTGTACGACAGCTATATACGAGCAATCCGCTGGGCTAGCGACCGCATTGGCGATGCCGGGCTGGTAGCATACGTGAGCAACGCTGGGTGGCTTGATTCCAATACGGCCGATGGCATGCGAAAGTGCATAGCTGAAGAGTTTTCAAGCGTTTATGTTTTACATTTGCGAGGAAATCAGAGAACAGCTGGTGAGAGGTCAAGACGTGAAGGTGGCAAGATATTCGGAAGTGGTAGTCGTGCCCCTATTGCTGTCAGTTTCTTTATCAAGAATCCCGCTTCTTCGCAGCGTGGGAAAATTTTCTTCCATGACATAGGAGATTACCTGGCACGAGAGGAGAAACTCGGGATAGTCCAAAATTTCCGGAGCATGAGCGGCATCAGTAATGCTAAAGGCTGGATGGAAATCAGCCCAGACTCTCATGGAGACTGGTTTCGTCAAAAAGACACGAAATTTTCTCGTTTTATCGCGATGGGGACAAAAGAGAAGGGCGGAGATGAAGCCTTATTTTCTGCATACTCTAGAGGTCTCCAGACAGGAAGAGACGCTTGGTGTTACAACAGTAGTGCATTAGTCGTTAAAAATAGTATGCGCTCTATGATAGATTATTATAACTTTCAAAGAGTGCAATTTGATGCACTTTACGGACAATTGCAAAAGGACCAAAGGTCAGTCCATATTGAGGATTTTATTGAAAAAGATTCTCAGCGTATAAGTTGGACGCGGGGGCTGAAAAATGATGTATTGGCTGGGAAAAAGCACAGCTTCTATGAAGGGTCCGTTGTAGTAAGTATGTACAGGCCTTTTCATAGGCAGACTCTATATTATGATCGCGCCTTCAATGAGATGATCTTGCAGATGCCAAAGTTTATGCCAAAGGGCATAAGTGGTAATCGTGTCATCATGGTAAAGGGCAATTGGCGTGAGGATGGTCATCTGGCCTTGATGGTGAATGATGCAGCGTCAGATCAACCAGATGGTGGTGCCCAGTGCTTTCCTCGGTATATTTACGAACAAGCTGAGGCAGGGACGCTTTTCGCTGGAGGAGCCAATGGCCTCGAACGACATGACGCTTTGACCAATGAAGGACTGGCACACTTCCAAGCGGCATATCCGTCTGAGGCCATCACCAAAGACGACCTGTTCTATTACGTCTATGGCCTCCTGCATTCTGAGGAATACCGCGACCGTTACGCCGACAACCTGTCCAAGCAGTTGCCGCGCATTCCGGCGGTCAAGGAGGCGTCGGATTTCTGGGCGTTCGTGGAAGCAGGGCGTAAGCTGGGCGACCTGCATTGCGACTATGAAACGGTGGAGCCGTATCCGGTGACATTTGTCCGTGGCGACACGTCGCTTGCCGCGCCTTCTGACCCCGAACGCTTCTACCGCGTGGAGCAGATGAAATTCGCAGGCAAGCGTCCAAAACTCGACAAAGCCACTGTCGTCTACAATGGCAACATCACCATCACCGGCATCCCGCCGGAAGCCTATGATTATGTCGTGAACGGTAAGCCCGCCCTTGAATGGGTGATGGAACGCCAGTGTGTGAAAACCGACAAGGCGAGCGGCATCGTCAATGACGCCAACCGCTACGCCATCGAAACCGTGGGCGACCCGGCCTATCCGCTGAAGCTCTTCCAGCGCGTGATTACCGTCAGTCTGGAAACCATGCGAATCGTGAAGTCGTTGCCGCCCCTTGGCGATTTGTCGTGAAGGGCAATGTGAAATATTGAAAAATTAAGTTGGGAGGAAGAAATGGGAAATCTGATGAAGACTGTCCTGTTTTTGTCTGCATTTGCGCCGATATTTCTAAGTCTTTCTGTAGTGAAGTATCTAAATAGCGGAATCGTTGAAGATGTATTTTATTACGCTTTTGCCGGAATTATAGGAATATCAATTACTTTACTAATTATTGGTAAATTAAAAAAATCGGCGGAGGTAATTTCCTTTAGTGCAAAAAAGATTGAGTCAAACGACGCCATGTTGTTGGGCGTCGTTGCGAGTTATTTTGTGCCATTCGTCGCTAAGGCATCGGAGATCACGATGGGTGGTACTATCGTTCTCACAATTACCGTCGCAGTTATCCTCTGGTTCATGAGCTCAATTCCACCCCATCCCCTGTTAAGGGTATTGAGTTTTAGGTTTTACAAGGTAGAGTCTGCTGCTGGTGTCGTTTACACCCTAATTTCTCAACGAGAGCTGTTGGACCCAAAGGAGGTTCGACAGGTGAAACGTATATCTAGCTCTATGCTCATGGAGACGACATGACCCTTTTTAACCTCTTCGCGCTGACTAATGACCCAGAGAATAGAGTTCTTAGGTTCTCTTTGTCTCAGGAAGTACAATCGGATTTAACTGAATACATTAAAAAGCAAGAAGCATCATTTACTGAATGCGCTCAGCACGAGTTTCCTTTCGACGGAAAATACAAGCCGGACGATGGGGAATGTCTAATCATTAACAATTTTGATGACATTGACGACTTGTCCGATGCGATCAGCAATCCGCTTGGAGTATCAGAGATATTGCCGAATCCTAGCATTTTTGCAGGCATCAAGGCCCTCTTTACTGGCTATGTTGGTGATGCCGGAGAGAAAGTGGTCTTGCTCCAGAATTTTGACAAAAGAAAAATAATATCCAGTAGTGGGTTATCTATTTTTCACTCAGGTAACGTTTATAAGAAAGTGGATGGCGTTGGCGTCACCATTGATTCCAGACTTTCAGCTATTATTAAGGGGTCGTCCCTGAAATTCTTTAGTTTCCATTCTGTTCGTCAAATTTTTGATCTAAGTCAATATTACATTGAGGCAACTGATAGCGATATTAGTGATTTTGCCTCCAATAAAGCGGTAGAAATTAAAGATCTTACATTGTTCATTGAGGTTTCGGATACTTGGATCAGGCGTAAATTGGCGTTAATCAGGCAAAGTGGGATTTTAGAGAAGGTGCCCGTAAGCGTTATAAAGGCTGTCGCAGCGGAGTTTAATATAGACCTTGAAACTAAAAAAGAAGGAGAAGTGGAAATTATTATTCTTCCAGAAAACAGGGCCGAAATAAAAAAGGTTCTTCGCCTGCTTGATGAGGATTATTACAAATCGCCTCTGTCAAGTCAGAATTACATTACGAACTCAAAAAGGCCAGCCTAGTAAAGAGGTTTATGTGGGCTTAGTGTTGGAATGCGAAGGAAATACAGTCATATTTTGCTGTTTAACCTTCCCATGGTGACATTTCCTCTAACTTTTGTAGTCAAATAGTCGAACAAAGCGCAACCACAGCATCCCCCGCCACAGGCGGGGCCGGGCTGTCGTGAACCGAACCCGCCCTGCGGTCGGTTTCGGCCCTTCGGGCTTCCATCCCTGATGCGGTCATGCCGCCGCAGACGCGGCTATAGGGGGGAGGCCGAGGGGTGCCGCCCCTTCATCTCCCCCGAAGGCAAATAGACAGGGCCGTGGCTCGCGTTGCTGCGCCCGCACCAACCCTGTCGATTTGCCTTCTCCCCCTCCCATCCCCGCGTTCGCCACGGGGCAGAAGTGCAGCAGCCGCCGCTGCGCACTTCGTTTGCAAAGGGAGACAGACCCATGACCACCGACACCCGCCAGAACGTCTATACCCGTGTCACCGACAGCATCATTGCCGCCATCGAGGCAGGGGCTGGGGATTTCAAGATGCCGTGGCATGCCCAAGGCGACCTTGCCCGGCCCTTCAATGTGACCAGTGGCAAAGCGTACCGGGGCATCAACACCGTGGCGCTGTGGGTGGCGGCACAGGCGACCGGGTACACCGCGCCCATCTGGGGAACCTATAAGCAGTGGCAGGAGAAAGGGGCGCAGGTTCGCAAGGGGGAGAAGGCTTCGACTGTTGTTTTCTGGAAAATCAGTGAGAACGCCAACGACGAAACGGAAACCGGGAACGAAGAAGAACACGGCCATGCCCGCGTGTTCGCCCGTGCCTATTGCGTGTTCAACGCCCAGCAGGTGGAAGGATGGGAAGCCCCCGCCATGCCTGCCTTGCCGCAGGCGGCGCGCATTGCCCATGCGGAAGGGTTCTTTGCTGCCCTTGGGGCGACCATCAAAGAAGGGGGTGCACGGGCTTGCTACATCCCCAGCCGTGATGAAATTCACCTTCCGCCCTTTGCCGCGTTCCATGATGCGGTTGCCTATTATGCCACGCTGGCCCATGAGGCGACCCACTGGACGGCGCACACCAGCCGTTGCGCCCGTGACCTGAAAGGCCGGTTCGGTTCGGAAAGCTATGCCGCCGAGGAACTGGTTGCCGAGTTGGGCGCGGCCTTCCTGTGCAGTGATTTGGCACTCACCCCGGAACCCCGGCCCGACCATGCCGCCTACATCGCTTCGTGGCTGAAAATGCTGCGCAGCGATCCGCGCGCCATCTTCACCGCCGCCGCCAAAGCCCAAGCCGCCGCCGACTGGATGCACGCCCGCCAGAAGCAGGCCGTGGCTGCCTGATTTCCCCATTTTCTAACCAAACCCTTTGAAGGAGACGACCATGACCACCATCACCACCACCCCGACCATCATCACCATTTCCCTCAACAAGCTGGTGCCTTCCGCCGCCAATGCGCGGCGCACCGGGCAGCAGATGGGGATTGCAGCGCTTGCGGCTTCCATCGCCGCCCATGGGCTGCAACAGAACCTCAACGTGCGCCTTGCGCCCAGCGGGCGTTATGAGGTGGTGGCAGGCAACCGCCGCCTTGCCGCCTTGAAGAAGCTGGCCAAGGCAAAGGCGCTGGCCAAGGATGCCCCCATTCCGTGCCGGGTGCTGGCCGAGGGCGACGACCCCACCGAAATCAGCCTGGCCGAGAACACCATGCGCGAGCCGATGCACCCCGACGATGAATGCCGCGCCTTCCTTGCACTTGCCGAGGAAAAGGGCATGGCCATCGACGACATCGCCGCCCGGTTCGGCACCACGCCCGCCATCGTGCGCCAGCGCCTGAAACTGGCCCGCGTTTCCCCGGCTTTGCGCGCCCGCTTCCGCCACGGGGAAATGACCATGGCGCACATGATGGCGCTGGCCATCAGCGACGACCACGCCGCGCAGGAGCAGGCATGGGAGAACCTGCCCGACTGGAACCGCGAACCCTACCTTTTGAAGCAGGCGCTCACCCATGAGGCTGTGCCGCTCACCGACAAGCTGGCCGTGTTGGTGGGTGTTGACGCGTATGAGGCGGCAGGCGGCACCATCATCCGCGACCTGTTCGACGCGGAGGACGAAGGCTATATGGCCGACCGGGCGCTGGTGCATCGGCTTGCCGCTGCCATCATGGCCGACGAGGTGACAGCGGTGCAGGCCGAGGGCTGGAAATGGGTGCTCCCCGAGATCCAGCCCGACTACAGCACCCGTTACACCCGCGTCTATCCGCGCCCCGATGGCGACCGCCTCGCCTATGCCCCGGAGGACATGGCGAAGGCCGGGGCGCGGGTGCGGCTGGAACATGATGGCACGTTGCGCATCGAGCGCGGCCTTGTGCATCCCGACGATGCCAAGGCAGACGCGGCCCCCACCAACCAGCAAGGGCCGGAGCGTGGCGCGTTGCCCGCATCCATGGTGGCGGAATTGACCGCCCACCGCACCGCCGCCCTGCGGCTGGAACTGTCGCGCAATCCTGCTGTGGCATTGGCGGCCACGGTGCAGGCATTGGCCTTGCCGCTGTTCTATCAGGGTTCGCGTTCCTGCCTCGCCATCCGTGCCGAGCATGAACCGCTGGCACGCCACGCGCAGGCGCTGGACGATTGCCCCGCCCACGCTGCCATGCAGGCCGAGCGCGAGCGGTGGGGCGACCTGCTGCCCGGTGATGCCGCCGACCTGTTCGGCTGGTGCCTCGCCCAGCCGCAGACGGTCTTGCTCGACCTGCTGGCCTTCCTTGCCGCGTGCAGCGTCAACGCCGTGCAGGTGAAGAGTGACAGCCCAGCCAGCGAACGGCTGACCCATGCCGACCAGCTTGCAGGGGCGCTATCGCTGGATGTGGCCGCACACTGGACGCCCAGCGTTGACGGGTTCTACACCCGCCTGACCAAGCCCATCTTGGCAAAGATGGTGGCCGATGCGGGCGTGTCGCCCGGAGTCGCACTAGCCAGCCTGTCGAAGAAGGAAGCCGCTGCCGTGACCGCCCGTGCGTTGGCGGGAACGGGCTGGTTGCCGGAGGTGTTGCGCACCCCGGCCACCCCGGAAGCGGAGGCCCATGCAATCCGGCGGGCGGCGTGAGGTGAACCCGCAGCCACGGGGTTGTTTTCTTCTCTGTTTCTACGCATCATCCGGCAGCGGGTTTCCGCTGCCGGATTTTGTGCGTGGGTGATAGCCGGGGGGCACCATGAACCCTGAAATCGACCGGGTATTTTGGCTTGCCGAAGGTGTTCGTCGTTATGGGCATTTTGCCCTTGGCGGGCTTGCGGCCATCTGCCTGATGTCGGGCAACTATGCGCCGCTCATGGAACGCGCCACCGAGCGCTTTCTTGAGAGCGAGGGCAAGGCGCTGTGGCAGCTACAGGAACGCGCCGACGCGGCGCGGTCTGTGCTGTTGCAGGTGGTGGCCGAGGCCGAACAGGCCGTGCGCGATGCCGAAGAACGCCGCCGCAGGCGTGAAGAAGCGGAACAGCAGGCGGCAGAGGAACGCCTGCGGCGGGCGCAGGCGCAGGAGGGATTCCGACAATCCTATGCCACGAATTTGGCTGCGTTCAATGCGACTGTTGCACCCTATAGAGAGATGCTCGCAGTAATGGCAACGGCCATCGCGCTGGCGGAAGAAGAATGGGAAAAGACTGTCCGCAAGCCGGGCTATTTTGATAGATCAAAAGTCACGTTGGGCGAGGTTTCTACGCGAGACCCATGCGACAACCCTGCTAGCCTAAGTCGCATGTTCGACATTGATGGGAATCGCCGCCACAACTTGTTGGCCTGTGTTATCCATTACGCATCGAAAGATAGCCACGCGCAGGCAAATCCGCTGCATCGCCATACCATTACCTACATTAGCCTGCGCGCAACTGGCAAGGTGAGCGACTTTCCCCTGTTTTTTCTTTTCGTCTATCACTGGTATCTGAAAATCACGCAGGCTGCCAATCGGGGCGGCTTCATACCGTCCCCGCCTGCGCTGTTCTCCGGTGACGCATTGTCGAACCGTATGCTCGACGGAGTGGATTCCGGTTTCATGGCCTTGGTGACCGACACGGCGGCCAATAACGATATATTGGCGCTGCGTGACGCAGCGCATCCCGACATGGTGAAGCTGGCGACCATCGCCCGGCAAATGTCCGACGCTTGCCGCGTACTGGCGATTTCACCCTGCATCCCAACCCTTATCGATCCTTAGCACGCTGCCCTTGCAGCATGGCCCGTGCCACAAGGTACATGCAGCCAAATGCCAGCGTTACGAGGATGGCCGGGCGAAACCCCAACGGCAGCACCAGCCGGTCGGCGCGGTAGAAATCGGCCAGGTCTTGCTTGAACTGGGCCGCGTAGGGCGATGGGCCGGTGATGAAGCTGTAGAACGCGCCGAGCCCCGGTTCATCGCCGCTCAGGCTGTTGCTGATGGCATGATAGGCCAGTGCGACCCATGGCATCAGCAGGTATTCGGCGGACAAGGCAAGCAGGTAGATGGCGCACACCAGCCCGCCATGGAAGCCGATATATCGGAGGCCATCAGCATAGGCCCCGGTGTTGCCGGTGCGCGCGCCCGTGCGCACCAGATAAATCATGAAGAACATCACGAAGATGACGGCGAAGCCGACTTCGCCCGACCCGGCCACGGCAGCCACGAAATGCAGCACCGGCTTCACGGCGGCGATAAGAGTGCTGATGATTTCCCCGAACCAGCTTTCGCTGATGACGATGTTGCCGTCCTCACTTGCCATGACCACCCCCAGCCATTGCCGCCTTCCATTCGGATAACGATACGTGAATATCCTCATAGTCGGAAGTATCGACGGGATGGTATAAATAGAAAGTTACACGCCATGGCATAGGGCATTCCCGTCCGACGATATAAAGGGGGCTGAAATGGTTGCCAAACCTGTAACGCCGGTGAACGGTGGCAATGCCGTTCCCGTGCGTATCGTCGAGAACCGATTCCACGGCCCGTTATCCAAGCTCTACGAAGGGCCGATGAATGACATCCGGCATAAGCTGATTGAAGAAGGCTGGTATGGGCGGCAGGTGACGGGGGATTACAAGGAGCCGACGCTTTCGCCGAAGCCGGAGGTGAAGGCAGACCCCGCCGATGCGGCGAAGCCCGCGCCGGATATACGCGGCACCGGGCCATCCCCGTCGCTGACGGAGGCGCAGTTCACGGAGGTGTACGGGGAGCCGTTAACACCCGTCGAAGCACCGACCATACAGGCCCCCGTCATCGACGCGCCAAAGATCGAAGCGCCGAAGGTGGAGCCGCCCGCCAACGAGGGGCCGCGCATTGACCCCTGACCGACGCGCGCGGCCCATCACGCCCGCCACCCATCCGGTTCCCTACCACGCCGACCTCAACACACCCTTGCTGGCCTTCGGCAAGGGCGATGTTTGGCGTATCCGGGATGCGGCGGAGGCCGTCGCCATCTTCGGCGCGCCGGGGTCGGGCAAGTCGTCGGGCAGCGGGCGGGCGCTGGCCATGGCCTATTTGCAGGCGGGCATGGGCGGCCTGGTGCTGTGCGCCAAGCCGGGCGAGGCCGACCGGTGGCGTGACTATGCGCAGGCATGCGGGCGGCAGGATGATCTTATCATCATGGATGACGACGGCGGGGAGAGGTTCAACATCCTCTCCTACGCCGTCGCCACGCTGGCGGGGCCGGGCTACGAGAACAACCTCGTCGCCTTGATGGAGCGTGCGGCGGAAGCGGCGCGAGTCGCGGATAGCAAAGGCGCGCAGGGTGGTGCCGGGGACGGTGGGCGCTATTATTACGACACCGCCGGGCGGTGGCTGAAAAGCGCCTTCCCGCTGCTGCTGGCGGCCTATGGCGAAGTGTCGATGAAGACGCTGTACGACATGATCCGCGACACGCCGTCCAGCGCGCAGGCGGTGCTGGACGAGCGCGACCGGGTGATGCGGCTGGAACAGGCGAAGATCCAGCGCGTCATGGAGAGCGACCTTGACGATCCCGGCAAATACCGGGCGCTGGAAGAACTGCGCCGGCACCAGTTCGACGATATCGGCATCTTCTCGCTGAAGACGGTGTGCCTTGCCGCCGCCGCCATCGAGGCCAAGGCCGCCACCCTTGGCCTCGACCCCGCCAGTCTGCCCGCGTCGGTGGACTTGGCGTTGCACGCCGAAGTCTGGACCGACGAGATACCGGCCAGCGATGCGCGCGAACGCGGCATCGTCGGCGCCATCATTAAGAACCTCACCGGGGATTTCGCCACCGGTAAGCTGCGCCAGCTCTTTTGCGAGGATACGACCGTCGTGCCGGAGATGGCGCGGGAGGGGAAAATTATCGTGCTGGACTTGCCCGTACTGCGCCACGGGCCGACGGCCATCGTGGCGCAGGCGATGGTGAAATACCTGTTCGGGCAAGCCCTCCAGCGCCAGAGGGTGAACGGCACCACCCGCCCCGTATTCCTGTTCGCCGACGAGGCGCAATTCTTCCTCAACAGCGGCGACGACGACCTGTTGAGCACGGCGCGCGAGGCGCGCCTGTGCGTCGTCTATCTCACGCAGGACCTGCCCACCTATTACGCCCGGCTGGGCCGCGATGCGGAGCATCGGGCCGACGCCATCCTGTCGAAATTCGGCACGCGGATTTTCCACGCGAACACGTCGCGGCAGACGAACGAGGCCGCCGCCGAGATCATCGGGCGGGAACATCAGGAGGAGATCGTGCTGACCACCAGCGACGGCAACGAACGGCGCGGCGGTGGCCATCGGCACGATGAGGCCGGGTCTTACGATGGCAGCAAAGGCCAAAGCCAGTCGGAAAGCCGCGCCCGCCAATACCGCTATGAATACGCCATCCCGCCCGATGCGTTCGCATGGCGGCTGCGTACCGGCGGGCCGAAAAACAAATTCAAGGTGGACGCCATCGTGATCCGCAATGGCGCGACATGGAAGGCCACGGGCAAGCATTGGATACAAGCGGAGTTTAGCCAGTCATGAGCGCAGCGATGCCTTTCCGGTGGCTGTGGTATCTGGTGCGGGTGCTGTTCTGCGCTGCCTATGCCGTGGTGGCGTTTTTCAGCAAGCCGGGGGCGCGCTGGATCGTGGTGGCGGCGCTGGCCGTTGCGGCATGGCTGTTGTTCCCATGGGTGCAACAGGGCGTGCATTGGGTTGCCGTCTGGTTCAACGGCAACGACCAGCCCGAAACCATCCTTTGGCTGGTGATGCTTGCCCTGTCGGTGCTGTGGCTTGGCTGTCTGGCGGCATGGATACCGGGCCGGTGGGCGCTGCTGATCCTGCTGCTATTGGCATGGTGGCTGTGCATCGACCGCGACGGGCGCGCGTGGGTGCTGGCCACCAGCGCACAGACCGGCCATCTCTGCCTTTATGCCGCGCTGATCGGGGCGGTGCTGGTGGCTTTGTTGGTGGCGCTTTGGGCGCTGGCGAAGGTGTTGGCGCTGGTGTTGGGCACTTTCCCGCCGCCCGCGTGGCCGCTACGTCCCCGCGCGGTGTTGAAGGCCAAGAACCGGGTGATTGCCCCGGTGCCGGTGGCGCTGGCCGTGCCGCGTTTGCGGCGAACGGTGTCAGGCACCCCCTATGATATGCGCACGGCTTTGCCGCGTGATGTGGCGACGTTGCTGATAACCCGTGGGTGATGGCGTTCCGCCGTTCCAAAGACGGAGGGGCCACAGGCATACCGTGCCAATAGCCGGGCAGCGGATGCAGGCGCGATCATCGCCGGTGTTCCCTGCCAGTCTCCTTGGTCGCCGGTTTCGTACCGAAGTATGGCCGGGTTCCTTATACCCGGCGCGGGGGACGTATCCATCCCCGGCCCGCTCCATTCGCTGCGCTCCCGTGTTGGGGAGGACACGTCCCCCTGTATCGCCGGGTTGTCAGGAACCGTCCTTCGGGACGGAAACCATCAACCAAGGAGACTGACATGAAACAGACACCCACCAACACCCCGGCAACGCCCCTGTACAACGCCTATCACGTGGCCGAATCCACCAACGGCAAACGCTGGATACGCATCGGGACAGTGTTCGCCCATGAGGACGGCCAAGGTGCCAATCTCATCCTCGATGCACTGCCCTTCAATTTCGATGGCCGCGTGGTGCTGCGCACCCCGAAATCCGAATAGGGGGATGTACCGGGGCGGTGATCCATCGCCCCGGTACAGACTGCCGGGGACCAAGCTGGCAGCCCACCGAAGTGCAGGCATTAGGATGACGGCGCGTTATCCGGCCTGGCAGCCGGGGCAGCGCCATCATCGGGAAGCGGGGGTAATTCCGGGAACAATGCGCGGTCATGCGGGCGGGTGACATATTCATCGGCGAGCCGGTGCAGCACCTTGGCGAACTCGCTTTCGCGGTTCTTTTCCCAATGTTCGAGCGCCAGCGCGCCGATGAGGATTTTGCGCCGTGTGTCGGCTTTGCGATCCGCCTCGCGCTGTTGCGCTTCGGCGGCTTTCTTCTGTTCCAGCAGTTGCTGAATTTGCTGTTCAATATCCTTGATTTTGTCTATGGGTCGTTGGCGCGCCATGGGCACCGTCCTTTCTGTCGCGTGGCATGAGCTACCGCCGATAAGGCGAAGCCGATTGTACCACAGGATACGATTTGGCGAGTGGGCCATACCTGTGCTATCATCCCAAGCAAGGCGAAGGGCGCACTTAGTCATTCCGTTGGAATGAGTGCGGCCTCCCGGCGGGGAAAAGCGATGGCCATTTACCATTGCAGCGCAAGCACCATTGGCCGTAGTCGCGGGCGCAGTATTGTGGCCGCCGCCGCTTACCGTGCGGGCATCGCCCTCACCGACCAGCGCACCGGGTTAGTGCATGATTTCACGCGCAAGCGCGGCGTTCTGCATGCTGCCATCATGGCCCCGCTGGGTGCGCCGCCTTGGGCCTATGACCGCGCTCAACTGTGGAATGAAGCCGAGAAGGCAGAGGACAAGAGCACCCGCCGGGCCACCGCGACGACGGGCCGTGAGTTCTGCCTTGCCCTACCGCATGAGTTGACCCGCGCCCAGCGGTTGGCGCTGGTGCGGGCGTTCGCCCGGTACATGGTGGATACCTATGGCGTGGTGGTGGACTTCGCCCTGCACGCCCCCGACCGTCGCAGCGACGACCGGAATTTTCACGCCCATATCCTCATCACCGACCGCCGGATGACCGACGCCGGTTTCGGGGAAAAGGTGCGCGAGTTGAACCTTGCCAATGGTGGCAAGAAGAACGTCTGCGCCATCCGCAAGACATGGGCCGATATCACCAACCGCCATTTGGAAATGGCGGGGATCGACACGCGCATCGACCATCGCAGCTACGAAGCGCAATGGATCGACCGCGAGGCGACCCAGCATCTGGGCCCATCCGCATCGGCCATGGAGCGCCGTGGTGAGCGTTCGGAAATTGGCGATGCCAACCGGGCCGCGCAGGCACGCAATCAGGAGCGCGCCGCTGTTGAGGCCGCCACCAAAGACGCGGAGAGAGAACAGCATCAGGAGGAAGTGAAGCGGAAGGCGCAGGCGGAATCCAAAGCCGAGGATTCGGCGGCCCGCACCTACGATCCCGCCAGCATCCTGACGGCACTGACGGAACGCCGCGCCACCTTCAGCGAGGCGGAACTGAATGCCCTGTTGCGCCGCACGATCCCGCTGGAAAGTGACCGTGCCCATCTCTGCAAAGCGGTACTGGCCTTGCCCGAATTGGTGCCACTGACGGAACGCGGCGGCGGCCCGGTTATCCGTTTCACCAGCAAGACCGTATTGCGGCGGGAGAGAGCGGCGCTGGACTTTGCCCGGCAACGCATCGCCGACAAGGGTTTCGGCCTTGCCGACGAAACCCGCGTGGCGATCATGGAGCGCGGGGAGTTCGGTCCCACCCGTCCCGAGCAGTACCTTGCCTTCCGGCGTGCGACCGGCCCGGAAGGGCTTGCCATGATCGCGGGACAGGCCGGGACCGGCAAGAGCTACACCATGGCCGCCATCCGGCAAGCCTATGAGGCGGAGGGGGCGCGCGTTGTCGGCCTGTCCTTCACCAATAAGGTGATACAGGACATGAAGCGTGACGGCTTCCGGGAAGTGCGCACTGTCGCCGGGGCTATGCAGGATGTCTTTCGTCAGCGGGCGCGGTGGGACCATCGCACGGTGCTGATGGTGGACGAGGCATCGATGCTTTCCACCCGCGACATGCTGGGGCTGTTGATGGCCGCCAACCATGCCGGGGCCAAGCTGGTATTGGTGGGCGACGACCGCCAGCTCGCCAGTGCCTACCTGCATGGCGGCTTGTTCGGTGCGCTGCGCGAGCGCCATGAGGACGTGGTTTCCGAACTGTCGGAGATCCACCGCATCCGTGACCATGCCCCGGATGCCAGCGGCCAGCGCCGGGCGTTCAATGCCATGCATGAAGGCCGGTTCCGTGAGGCGCTGGACATCTTCGACCGGCAGGGTTTCATCCAATGGTCGGACACGCAGGACGAAGCCCGTGAGGCGTTGGCGAAGCAGTATGCTGCTGACCTGGCTGCGCATCCGCAGGCACGGCGCTTTGCCTTCACCCATACGAACGCCGATGCCAAGGCGGTGAATCAGGCGTTGCGCGACATTCACCGGGCGCGCGGCATGCTGGGGCCGGATCATGCCTTGCCCGTGCAGGGCGGTTCAACCGCCTTTGCCGTGGGCGACCGCATCCAGCTCATCGGCAGCGCCTACCGTAAGGCCGACCGGCAAGCCGGGCTGGCCAACGGTGTCGTGGGCACCATCCGCCTCATTGAGGGGATGAGCCTCACCATCGCGCTTGACGCCCGGAAGGAGGAGCCGACGCGCCTCCTGTCCTTCACGGTGGGCGAGAACCAGCAGGCTGGGGAGTTCAATGCCTTCCAGCACGGCTATGCAGGCACGGTGTACAAGGGCCAGGGGGCGACCGTGGACATTTCCTATCGCCTCCATGGCGGCAGTGAGGGGGCGGCTACTTCCTATGTCGGAGCCAGCCGCCATGCCGACACCATGCACCTCTTCGCCAGCCGCGAAACGGTGCGCGGCGCAGGCCCGTGGATGGGCATGCAAGGCGGGCTGGACGGGTTGACGGAAACGCAGCGCCAGCAGGTAGAGAAGGCGTTCGCCCGTTGGGCCCCCGCCCATCCCGAAATCGCCGAGCGCCGTGGCCTTGCCGGGTACGTCACCTATGTGCAGGGGCAATGGACAGAGGATAAGGCCCGCGATAACGATCTCAACCAGCTCGCCCGCCAGATGGGGCGATCGGATGAATGCCGCGCGGCCATCCAGTTCCAGCCAGTGGAGCCGCCGCCTGCTGCGTCTGCCCCGCCTGCTGCGCCGTCTGCCACCAGCGAGCCCGCCAGCCGCTACAGCCCAGCATTCCGCCGCGTGGTGGACGCTTTCGACCTGATGCATCGCCGCACCGTCCGGCAGGCCGCCGCCGACATGCGGGCCAGTGCCGACGAGGATGCGGAATCCGGTGGCCGCTGGGATCGTATGCGCGCTTTCTGGCGGAACCGGATGGAGCATGCGCCGGATGGCCCGGCCCATCCCCACCCGGATATCAACGCACAACCCAAGGTTGATGACAATGCCCGCCAAACGGGTTATACTGCTAAACCGTCGAACGACCCCAAGCCCCGCCCCGGCGGCATCGACCCATGAGCAGCAACATCTACAAAGACATCATCCGCCAGCGCGAAGCCGCCCCCGAAGGGCAGGCTGAAGCCGCGTTGCCGCCCCCCGCCGATGGTGAGTACGTGGCCTTCCGCAGCGGCAGCCGCGTGCAAATGGGCTTCACCCTCCACCGCCCCACCGGCGACATCGACGGCTTCCTCTACCACAACCTCGACAACCTCGCCCTGCGCCGCACGGGCGGCGCCGAGTTCCTCACCTTCACCCATCGCGGCAAAGCCGTCACCATGCAGGGACGTGGCCTGAAAGCGGTGATGCAGGCGATCATGGCCCACACGCTGATGGAGCTGTACGAGCATGATGGCAAGGTGGTGGGAATGGATGCGCCTGTCATCCAGCGGGTGGAGGTGACGATGAGTGATAAGGGACCGGCCAACGGTAGGGGCGAGCCGATATTACCCTAAATGGCAGTATCCGTTACATCCGTACAAAGCCTCTCCGCAGGATGGCGAGGCTTCCTGCCCGCCGACGTCGGCAACAAGGAATCCTATAGCCCCAGTACTTCGCGCGGCACCTTCGGACGACGATGGCGCAGCTTGGTTTTAGGCTCCCCGGTGATGTCGGCCAGCGCCACGGCGACCGGCTGCCGGTTCGGGAATTCGGCCACAAGGCGCAGTTTGCCGCCCATGGCATCGACATAGCTGCTCAGGGTGGATAATAGCAGGTCGGCACGGCGTTCCAGCCGCGACACGCTTTCCTGTTCCACGCCCATCAGTTCGGCCATCCGCTCTTGCGTCAGGTTCTGCGCCTGGCGGAGATCGCGCAGGGTCAGTTCCTCCGCAATCAATTCCTGCGTGCGCGCAGCGACAGCCGCCCGTTCCTCGGGGGTGAAGTGCTGCATGAATGTATTCAGGCTCACGGTCATTTCTTTCCTCCATCCTTCATGGACAGCTTTTTCAGGTGCGCATCGAACCGCATGTCGGCGGTGCGGATAAGCTCCCGATAAAACTGCCGCTCATTCACCCCCGACTTACTGCCGCCAATCAACAGGATGGCGGCGCGTTTCGGGTCGAATGCAAAGGCAATGCGCCATTCACCATCAGGCAGCGTAAAGCGCAGTTCCTTCATGTTGGCATGCGCCGACCCGTTCAGCGTGTCGCAATGCGGGCGCTTAAGCTGGGGGCCGAACTGTTGCAGCAACCCGGCCAACGCAGCAATCTCGACGCGTACCGCCGACGAAAACTGCGCCGCTTCTTCCGCAAACGCGGGATCAAGTTGGACATCCCATGCCATAGGATAACCTTTACCAGATACAGGAAATGACGTCAAGTGAATATGACTTCTAGAGCATATTTGCGTGGGGTGCCGATAAATCCCCTTGCCTCAAGAACCTCAATGCAGCACCGCCCCGGCCCATGACGGTTCCACCACCGGCCATGCCGTGACGGGTTCGGGGGCAACCGCTACCGGCTGCACGGGGGGCGCGTCGGATACCACAAAGCGGTCAATGTAGATGAATGCCAGCCCCTGCACCATGTTTTCCATGTTCCTTGCCCACAATTTCAAATCATCATAGGGCGGAACGTCTGCTTTGGCCAAATCCTGAAGCATCAACTGGCGTAGCTGTTCCAGCTCATCTGTTAATAAATATATGGCAAGCTCGTCTTGCAATGCTACATCGCGGCAAACCTGATGCAACCATTCATCCATGGCGCAAAGCCCCGTCTTCAGGCCGGTCTTTATCTGCTTTTCCAGTGCCGCCATGGTCGTTTCCATCCCGCGCAGGCAACGGGCAAATTCAATGCAGTAGGATGACCATTCCTCGGGCTTGTCGCGGTATTGATAAATCCGGCGCGGATTAAACTGCGCATAGGCGGCAAGGACGCTGTATTTCGCATCAAGTTGCCGCGCCCGCAGACAGGCCGCGTTGAGCGCATCCTCCGTGGGCCGATACGCAGCATCCGCCAACAGCTTGATGTACGCTTCTGCCTGCGCCGTCACACCGTAGGCGGCATCCGGGCATTGACCGTGCATTTTTCCCCGAAAACAGGCGGCGATGAATTCACGATGATACTCAGCACACACCGACACGCGACAATAATGCTGTGCCAGTTCGAGCAGCCGCGTCCGGCTGGCCGGTATATCATTGGCCAGCGGTTCGTTAGCCAGATCGGGCATGCCGTTCACCGTCAGGCTACAAGCCCATTCGTGAATGATGCTTGTCTGTACGACATTCGCGGTAGCGCCTTTGCGAAGTAGATTGTCATGGTCGCGCAGCATTTCAGGGCGTGCTGCCATATGATGAAAATAGGAAAGGTTATTTTCAAGGTCATGCAGCAGCTTGGAGAATGCCGGACAATCTGTATCCGGCAACCACTGATAAGTTCCGTTCTGCACGTACTCGGAAATGCGGAAACACACACCCCGAGTACGATACAAATTGGAGAGCATATGTTCGCTGTACTCTCTTCCTTTGGTGAGTGTGTGTGCTTCTGCTTTATAGGATATGCTGGGTATACTTGCGATGTGCTGTAGGCAGGTGAAAATATCTTCCTCAAGTCGGAGCCGTGCCGTAACCGCAGCCATTATCTTCGGCGATGGATAGAACTGGCTGTCGGCAAGCTGGCGCATCATGCCATCCACCATGGCCGCCACATCCCGAATATGGGATGTTAAGTTGGCGAGGCACCTTCCGTTAAAATGGTACTCATCGACGCGGCACAGCATCACCGGCAGGCGATGCAGGCGGATGGCCATGTCTGCGTAGCGTTGGCGAGCGGCAGTCTGCTGCATAAAAACCAAGAGGCAAAATGGATGAAGAACTTAAATTCCCAAAGTAAAATAATATGGTTAATTATTTCTTTAGATTTAGAGTCTAAATAATAATAAAATGCAGTGACAAATACCATGTGCATGAATTCGATATTTTACTGGCCATGAGTGAAATTCATCAATTTGCCTAAACTTTTTGTTAACCATTATATGGCAATATCAGGCTAACAAACATTACCAATAATCGCCGTCCAATGCCTTCCTAAAAGGCAGATCGGCCAACAAACCACACAATCGTTCAAACGCCCCGCAGAGGGCGGTCTTATGCAACAGGGTGGTTTATGTCTCGCTCGGAAGATGAAAAGATACGCCTGATCGCGGCGGTCGCAGAGAAAGCGGGTAGCTTGCCGTGGGACGGCTCGCCTACCAGCACTGGTCGCGCTGCTCGTGCGGAGACGGTTTCTGCGCGCCCGCCGTTGGACCTCGGCAGCATTCCGCCCGAAATGGCAGCGGAGGCCAGTATAATCCTTGATCGGTATCAGCTTGACCCCTCCTACGATGCAGAGCAGGCCAAGGCAGATTTCAAGATATTGACTGACGCCAAGAAAACCGAAACCAGCCACCTGCTTCACGACGAGCAGTCCGCCGAAGAAAAGCGCCACAAGCTGTGGGAGAGCCTGTCGGAATCGATGGAAGCGGTGGATGAGGAGTTCTCGAAACTCGATCCGCACCTCACGGATGAAGAACGCCAGAAACGTGCCGAGCTTGATAAAGCTCTTGAAAATGCGGAAACGGAGGAAGAGAAAGCCGCCGCCGCCCGCCGCAAACTTGATTACGACCTGATATTGGCAGGCAAAGCGAAAGAACGCGCCTCAGCTGCCGGTGATAGTGTGGGCGTGGCCGCCGCAACCGGCATTGAGGATAACGTCCGCGATGCTTTGGATAAGCTGAACCAGATTCAGGCAATGAGAATACAGGCAGATACGTCGCTGTCCGACGAACAACGCGCGGCAAAAATTGCGCAGGCGCAGGCAGAGAATACAAAGCTGGCCGAAAAAGGCGACGTAGAGCTGCTTCGTTACATAATCAGACAAAGCGAGGTCCAACTGAAAGCGGAGCAGAATCCCATTTATGGTGAGCCTTCGCAGCCGATGGCAGAGCGACTGGTGATAGCGGAGCAGCTTGCCGAAATAGCACCGCAAAGCTACGCTTGTGAAGAAGCCTGCCCGGCCAGTTCCAAAGAACCGACCGTCACGACCATACAGAAACCCAACCTATTGGTGGTGCCGAGATTATAATCAGCGTCGCCCGCTAGCAACGCGCTCGGCCTTATTGGCTGCCGGTGCAATACGGTCGCTCGCGGGATTTTCAGCCACTTCCTGGCTGCGATTCAGGTAGTAGATACCGTAATCATCACCGCTGGTTCTTGCTTCGCCAGGGGTGATTCCATGGTTGCGGAATACCTGTTCGGCATCGGCGCGCACTTCCTCCAGCGACTGCGTCGGCTTGGGCAGAGGAGCGGCTGGATTCCGGATATGCCACAGCACGCGCTTTGTAAAAGCAGCGTCGAAAGCAACGCCCGGCACCAGCACAAGGTTTTCGCCGGAGTCCAGCGGTATCATGTGCGGGGTGGTTTTGGCGGCCACTTTGGGGTCTTCCAGAGCCTTCAGGTAGGCGTTCACCGCCATCTCCGCGTTCTCCGGTGTGGGGCTGACGTTCTTGTTGGCCACAATGGCCATGTACGGGCGCAGCAACGCTTTGTCGGGGCGGTCAAGCAGGGCATCGGGCTTGCGGCCATTCAGGGCGCGGAGTTTCCGTTCCGTATCCGCGCTCACATCCAATACGCGCAGGCAGAAATCATTGACGTTAAAGCCTTCTGTCGGGTCGCCAGAGACCTCCCGCCCTTCATCAATACCCATGGACACCAGACCTGACATACATTGATAACGGTTCAGGTAATATTCCGTCGGGAAAGCATCGGCCGCGCGATCCAGCCGCGCCACGCCTTCGAGTCTTTGCGGTATTTTGGGTATTTGTTTTGCTTCGGCCATAACGAATCTCCATTTATCTGTGCGTGAAATAGTTTTTGGCTCTACATCCTTCTTACCAAGCCCATTGCTTATGTGTGTGACAGTTTGAAGAAGATTAATTTTTGGTAAATATTGAATGGGTTGTACAGCTCCATCCCCAGCGGCAAAGCTGGCCGGAGCCACAAACACAGCACTCAAAACGCAGCCAGCCACCGCCAGCCGCCGCATGGACGGGGACATTGGGGAACTCCATAAGGTGCATACCGCCGCGCGCTGCGCCCGCATGGCGCGGCGCGTGGTCGGGTGGTGTCAGCAACGGTAGCGTTGCAGTCGCGTTTCAAGGTCGCTGCCACGCAAGGCCAGCCCGAACCATTTCACCGTCACATTGGCGCAGTTCTCGAACCCGGCGATGGCACAGCCAATAACCGCGCAGGCACCGAAATTGCTGCTGGCCGTGTCGGCGTTTTTGGTTTCCTCGTAGGTCTGTGCCGCCGCCGCACCGCAGATGCCGATCACCACATGCGTGCCGGGATAGGTTTCGACCAGTTCGGCCATATCCCGGTTGATGCGCGACCTCTCGCGCGTCAGTTCGGTGCAATCCTGTGCGTGCACCGTGGTTGCCGTGCCGAGCGTGGCGGCAAGCAAAAGCATCCCCATGCGCGGCAAGCCGCGCCCATTCCGTCCTGCCATCATGGAACTCCGTGCTGGAGAAAATCGTCGGTAACGCCTGTGTTCAGGCGCTTCCTGCAAGGTAAATGACCGCCAAATGATGACATGATGCAACAGTATCGGCAATTTTGTTGCCGGATTTACTCTGAGTCACATGGTTTTTGTGGACAGGATAACCAGTCTGTATTTTGCATGGATGGCGATACCAACGGTGATGTTCACGCGCAAAAAAGCCCGTGCAACCCTATTGCCGATTCGGTTGCACGGCACGGGAGGGAGGAACATGGCGCGGCAGGCGGCATTCGATTGGCAGATTTACGATGGGGCCGGGCACCGGAAGTACCTCAGCGACGACGAGGTGCCGCATTTCCTGCATGCGGCGGATCGGCTGCCCGATGCGCGGCGGGCGCTGTGCTATCTGGTGGCCCATACGGGCTGCCGCATCTCCGAAGCGCTGGCGGTGACACTGCCGCAGGTCGATCCCGTGGACGGTGCCATTGTGCTCGCCACCCTGAAACGCCGCCGCGTGGTGTATCGCCGGGTGCCGCTGCCCGACTATCTGTTGCGCATGTTGCTGGCGTTGCCTGCGGGGGCCGATGGCTGCCTGTGGCATTTCCATCGGGCCACCGCCTGGCGCTTCATCACCGGGGCGATGCAGCGGGCGGGCATCCACGGCACGCAGGCCACCATCCGGGGTCTGCGCCATGCGTTCGGCATGCGCTGCGCCACGCAAGGGGTTCCCCCCAGCCTGATCCAGCGTTGGATGGGCCACGCCACGCTGCGCATGACGATGGTGTATCTCGACGCCACCGGCACCGAAGAACGCCGCTTCGCAAGCCGCGTCTGGTGGCCGGTGGGGGCGTTGGTAAAACAGGAGCCATCCACGACGCTGCCGATGCTTGCGCCCACCGTGGCCGCCGCCGCCGACCGTATCGGCGACATGTGGCAGGAAAACGACCGCCTGCGGCAGGAGAACGCCCGCTTGCGGCACCTGTGCGATGCGATTGTCAGCGCCGTGCAGCCGTTCAGCGGTTCATCGCAGACATGGAGGAAGGCATGTTGAAGGATGGCCGTGCATCGCTCCGGTTCATCGGGGGCTTTCTTGAACTGATGATTGCCCCGGCGATGCTACTTTGGCTATGCCTGCCCGAAATCCGCAACCGGCGGAACAGGCCATGACGCAGGAACAGACGACGCTGGAAATCGACGCCGCGACCATGGATGCATGGCTCACCCAGCTTGCCGAAGCGGTGGCGCGCGGCGACATCCGCATGGTGGTGCGGGATGGTGTCGCCATGACCTGCCTTATGCCGGGGGCGGTCCATCGCGCCACCGAACCGCGCCCTATTAACCCGGAAATGGCCAAAGCGCTTATCGCCGAAGCGTTCACCCGCGTCATCGCTGCCCCGCCGGACAGCATTTGACCGCGCGCCGCTCACGGCGAGCGCCACGCCGCGAGCAGTTGGGCGATGGCCGCAATCAGGCTGGCCAATGCGTTTAGGATAAGGGCGAATTCCGTAAGGGTCATGATGTTCCTCCTTAGTTCCCCGCGCGTCATTGCGCGATGGTGCGGAGGATTCAGCGGCTAAGGTGTCGCGCAGTCACAGGCCGCCCCAGCGCCGTCCACGGGGCGCTGCTGCACAAGCCAAAGGCGCGGAAGCAAGCCGCCTTGCCAGCCCGACACGGGCCGCTTTGATCCGTTAGCCATCCGCATGCGCCGGGGAGCATAGGGGCAACGCCGTTGACGGTGGCCTGCACATGCTGAAAGTAAGCCACCTTCATCTCTGCTCGCCCATGCCCGCTACCATCCGCGTGCCCATCGAAGCATGGGCTGGAATGTCGGGTCTTGTCTGTTCTGCGGAATATGGCCTTGAACCTTCGGAAACCCGTGTGCTACACACCGCCGGCTTAGACGCTCTGGGTAGGTGATGCTGCCGAAGGCGATTTAGCACAAAAGAAGACGATCTTCGGTTTCTGAGGTAGATTTTCAGCACATTTTCTAGCACATATTTTTTTGCTAGCACGATGTGAGGAAAAAAACGCTTTAGATTCAATGACGCGGGGTGGAGCAGCCCGGTAGCTCGTCAGGCTCATAACCTGAAGGCCGCAGGTTCAAATCCTGCCCCCGC
>Ga0209373_10001673_pt1 | contig 24906 bp, 25 predicted proteins | sample Higcelweek5metaG_FD_187173 | JGI IMG/M metagenome (GOLD analysis project Ga0209373, IMG submission 187173) | Freshwater pond sediment microbial communities from the University of Edinburgh, under environmental carbon perturbations - High... | ecosystem: Environmental > Aquatic > Freshwater >... | reverse complement strand
ATTTGATCGGCCTTGGTCAAAACAACCTGATAACTCACAGCCAATTTATCGAGAAACGCCATCTTTTCTTCATCGTGCGCTAAGATGCCGTGTCGTCCATCGATCAGCAAAAACACGCAACGCAAAAGTGGCCTTGTTTTCATGTAATGCTGAATAAATCTGTTCCAGCTCAGAATATCGGCCTTTGGCGCTTTGGCGTGGCCATAACCCGGCAAATCCGCAAACAAAAGCTGGTTTGCTAAATTGAAGAAAATAATCTGCTGCGTGCGGCCCGGCGTATTGGACGCGCGCGCGAGCCCTTTGCGGTTCATCAGCGCATTAATCAGCGACGATTTACCGACGTTCGAGCGCCCCCAAAAAGCAATTTCAGGCATACCTTCGGGCAGGGAATCAAAATGCTCAGGCTGCGCGGCCGCCAAGACGAAATCGCAAGGCTGCGCAAAAAGGCGACGGATCGCGGCGGCTTCGGGCGCATCGGTCACTTTTGGTGAAGTCCCTTCGTCTTGTGCATAATGAACCATTGCTGCGCAATGCCCAAAATGTTGCTGATCGTCCAGTAAAAGATCAGTCCCGCAGCAACCTTGGCCATCATGAAGGTAAAGAGCAGCGGCAAAAATTGAAACGCCTTGGCTTGCGCTTGATCGGCGGGTTGCGGCGACATCTTTTGTTGTAAGAACATGCTGAGGCCCATCAAAATGGGCCAAACGCCGATATGGGGAATAAAGGCCCAATCGACCATGCCAAAACCCGTCAAAATCGAGGTCGGATCGGGCGCCGACATGTCATGAACCCAGCCAAACAAAGGCGCATGGCGAAGTTCAATACCGACATAGAGCACTTTGTAGAGCGCAAAGAAAATCGGGATCTGAATAAACATCGGCATACAACCCGACATCGGGCTGACCTTTTCGCGTTTATAAAGTTCCATCGTCTCCATGCTGAGCTTCTGCTTGTCGTCCTTATAGCGTTCTTGCAGCGCCTTCATCTGAGGCTGAAGCATTTTCATCTTCGCCATCGATCGTGTTGACTTCAACGAAAGCGGTAACGTGACGATCTTGAGCAAAAGAGTCAGAACAACAATCGCAATCGCCATACTGCCGAACGCCGAGTTCATCTCATCGAGGAAATACAGAAACGGCTTGGTTAGATAGTAATACCAACCAAAATCAATCGCCCGATCAAAGAGCGGCAGCTTGAGCTGCTCACCATACATGTCCAAAAGGCTCACGCGCTTGGCGCCTGCAAACAAACTCACCTTGCGTTCGCTGCTCGCGCCCGCAGCCAAGGAAATCGGCGTGCCTCGGAAATCGGTTTGGAACACACCCTGTTCAACCAATGCAGGATCGGCGGGTGGCGCATAAGAGAACGTCGCGTCAATCTTTTCATCCTGCGGCGGCAAAAGGGAAACAAGCCAATATTTATCCGTAATGCCAAGCCAACCGCCTACGCTTGTTATCGAAACCTTGCCTTCTTCGATGAGCTTTTTGTATTTCACTTCCTTGAGCGTGCCGTCCAAAACGCCAAGAGGCCCTTCGTGCAGAACGTAAGTATCCATCGTCTCCGGCTTACCGTGACGTGCGACAAGACCATAAGGATAAAGCGTCACAGTGTCCGCACCGTTATTGCGCACACGATCCGAAACTGTGAACAGGAAATGATCGTCAACCGCAACCGTGCGTTCAAAAACCAAACCCTTGCCGTTATCCCATGTCAGATGCAGCGGCTTAAGGGGCGTAAGTGTCTGCGCATCGGCTTTCCATACCGTGTCGTCGTTCGGCACTGCGATGCCCGCATCGGCGAGCCAACCAAAGCTAGCGTAATACGCCTGATGCGGCGCAGCCGATCCCGTCGGCGAAAGCAGCACGATATTCGGTGAGCCTTGTTCGACCGTCTCATGATAGTTCACAAGGCTCAAATCATCGAGCCGTGCGCCTTTTAAATTAATCGAGCCTTGCAGCTCAGGCGTATGCACCACAACGCGGGGGCCATCTTTGAGAATTTCATCGCGGGCGCGCAAGTTTTGTAAAGCAACATGCTTTTCAGGCGTGGCAATTGCAGTGGCCTGTTTTTGTAAAGCAGCTTGATGTTGCGCAAGCTCAAGCTGCGGCTTTTCATAAAAGTAATGAAAGCCGACAAGAATGGCGATCGAGAGCAAAACAGCGGCGATAAAGTTATTGTTATTGTCCATGGTCTCAAACGGTCCTTAGAAGTCAGGAAAACCGGGGCTAGAGGTATCAGGTATTGGCCCGAGGCTAAAGGCAAAAATCACGCGGCTGGCGGCTTTTTCGGCGGCACCGGATCATAACCCGAGCCCCCCCAAGGGTGACAACGACTTATCCGTTTAAAAGCAAGCCCAAGGCCACGCCAAAGCCCATGCACGCGCAAAGCTTCATCGGCATAAACGCTGCATGTCGGTTCAAACCGGCAGTGCCGCCCAAGAAACAACGAAAAACTATGCCGATAGAACCAAATCAAAAAGCGTAAGAAAGCGACCATCAGGCCGCCTCATGCCACAAAGCAAACCGGCGTAAAGCTTTTTCAAGATCTTGCCGAAGGCTTTGGTAATTCTGGTGCAGCACATCGCGACGCGCAATAAAAACAAAATCATAACCGCAAACCGCATGCGCCGCCAACACTTCATGGGCCAACGCCCGAAGCCGCCTGCGCGCACGATTGCGATCAACAGCAATGCCAATCATTTTTTTGCTAGCCGTTAGGCCCACGCGACAAAGCGTGGGCTCGCTTGCGCCAGACGAATCTGGACGCGGCGCAATCTGCAAGATGAAACTGGGCGCAACCCATTTCTTCCTGTGCGCGGCAACAGCGAGGAATTCAGATCTCTTTTTCAGAGGGACGACAACAAGAGCATGGGGCATGAACCCCCTTCACCACTTAAGCGGTCAGTTTTTGACGCCCTTGAGCCCGACGACGCGCAACAATCTTGCGGCCATTCTTGGTCGCCATACGAGCGCGATAGCCATGACGGCGCTTGCGAACCAGCTTGCTGGGTTGATAAGTACGTTTCACAGTCTTAACTCCACTAGATTCCTAAAGAAGGGGCTGTATAGGGTGTTTAAGCGCAAGAGTCAAACCTCTCTTGCAGGCTTTTTTGTTAACCAAACAAAGGGCTGCGAAGCAGAAAACTTAGCTCATCGACCATTAAGCGAGCAATTTTCTGACGTTGCGCGGCCTGCTTGAGGATGGATTCATCCTTCGCGTTGGATAAAAACCCGGTTTCGACCAGCATAGCCGGAATGTCTGGCTGACGCAGAACCGCGAAATTGGCCGAGCGCATGGGTTGCTCCAAAAGCTGCCAGCGCCGCCCCATCCCCTTGATAAAGCCTACTTTTACGCGCTGGGCTGTATTACGCGTCCGCCGCGCGGTCAAATCAAAGAGAATATTGGCGACTTCCTTGTCTTCCACATGAAAATCCTGTCCGCCGCTGATATCCACCTTGTTTTCTTTGTCGGCGAGCATGCTGGCGAACTTATCCGAAGCCTTGTCCGAAAGCGTGTAAGCCGATAGCCCTCGCGCCGTCGCATTGGGGGCGCTGTCAGCATGAACCGAAATAAAGAAATCAGCTCGCTGTGCCCGCCCCATCTGCGCCCGCGCACCAAGCGAAAGAAACACGTCTTGCTCACGCGTCAGCTTAGCTTCAACACCGCGCACGCCCGAAAAGGCATCGGCCATGCGCAAGGCAATATCGAGCACAACGTCTTTTTCCTTGGTTCCCGAAAGACCGATAGCGCCGGGATCATGCCCACCATGACCGGGATCAATGAGCAAAAGACGTGGGGCGCTAGGTTTACGCTCAGGCGGAAGAGCGGAACCCTTGGCTATGGTCGGCTCAAGCCAGTGTGTGTTTTTTGTCGTCGCGGCCAAAAGGCGCGTGGGCAATAACAGAGAGACGGAAAGCAACGGCACGACAAGCCCAAGCCGCAAAAACGTGCGGCGGGTTTCATCCACGGGGCCGGAAAGGGATGGAGAATGAGGCTTATCCTCTTCTTTCATCAGTGTGCACTGTCCTTGCTGGTCATAAAAACGAATCGGCGGATGATTTTACCCGAAAGAACGAATCGGAGCTAATCAAAAGCGTGGGAAAAGACGTTATAAGCCCGAAAAACCTAGCGATTTCAGAATTTCTTTTTGAAAGGCCTCTTGCGAGGTTGGCGCAGTTTCATAAACATCCGCCGCATAACCCTGATCGCAAACAGAAAGCTGACCAAACGTGACGCTGCGCTCATCAACATTCACCGCAAGCTTAACAGGGCGAAACGCATCAGGTGCCAAAGCCGCCAACAAAACACTTGGATCATGAAAGCGGAAAAGCGGCTCCGGCGCAAAGAAACGACAATAAGCGATCATCAGCTCACGCGCCCAGCTCGAAATGGTATCATGCGGTATGAGCGCTTCGATCTCATCAAGCGCGATTGTAATGGGCCAGCTCGCATTCAGCGGCAAAAACCGCATCGGCACGCCACAAGTGAGCGCATCGCGCACAGCAAACGGATCGCAAGCCACATTAAAATCGGGCGTCGGATCACGCGACCAAAGCGGATCAAACTTGCCGCCCATCATGGTGACTTGCGCAATAACGGTCGAGATTTGCGCGCCAAGCACATGCGCAAACGAAGCAAAGTTCGTCGCTGGGCCAATAATAAAATACTCAAGCGGCCCATGAAGCCGCGCCAACGTCACAAGCCGCGAAACATTTTCATCCACACTCACCGCATCGGCAAGCGCACGCGAAGAGGCTGGCAGGACAACATCGCACAGCCCGTTTCCCGCCTTGGCTTGGCGATCTTTAATCATAGTTTGATAAAGTCGATGCTCGCGTGACGGCCCAGCAGCACCGACCAAGAGCGGCAGCTCATCCGCCCCAGCTAGAGCCAAAACGCGCGCGGTGTTATCCGCCACTTTCGCTAAATTGGAATTGCCATAAGACGCCACCGCGCCAACAAGCGGCAACCCGCGCTGCCGCGCGACCCAAAACGTCAACGCATCATCGCGGCCTGTATCGCAATCAATGACGAAAGAACGCATGACCGTTCCTTTCAAATCAACCCCATGGGTCGATTGAATCACATCGCGTTTCTAAAAGAAAGGACAGAAAAAGAATTAGCCGCGTGGGATAGCCTGAAAAATGGAACGGGATGAAACGCGATTTCTAAACGGCGTACGTCCAACGATGGCAAGCAAATCATGGAACGACTGCACACTCTCTTCCGGTTGCCCAGGGAGAACGACGTCGAGAAGCCCGCCCCCTGTACGCTCTTTATACGCCTGATTGGAAGCCATAAGCCCCGTACCGACGCTCACGAAAAGGCGACGGTCTGCAGGCACCAAAGCCGCAACGGCTTTCATCATATCAAAATCAGGACCAGAATCCCCAGCGACAACAATAAACGGTGAGGTATGAGACTGCGAGAACTGCTGAACAAGCTTGGTCGCGGCGATCCCTTTATCCATGCCCTTGGGTTTGATATCGATATAGCCCTGCGTTTGCAAACCGACCCCAGGAACCATCGTCTCAAGAACTTTGGAGGAATAAATAAGATTCTGCGCGATCTCAGCAGAAATTTCACCGCAAACATCTTTCGATGCTTTTTCAAACGCAGTGTATCTCTTAGACCCTCGATCCCCATCGAACTGAAAAACGACCGCGCCGCAAAGCTCGCGGCGTTTGTCGAGAATCTCGGGAAACTCTGTTTTTAATGAACCAACAATCCCATGAATACCCTGAACCATTGCGCGAATGGATCGGCCATTATAGCCGGGAATAGGAATAATCAGCGGCTCAGCGACATGCAAAAGATCAGTTTGCACAACATGGCCTGAGTTGCTGGCCAAAAGAGCTTTGGGCAAAACACCATAAGCCGACAAATAAGAAAGGGCCGTACGCTGACCACGCGCCGTCACGACGGAAAAACGGCCAATATTCGAGCACAAAGCCTGCAGGCCTTCATGTTGCGCCTTTGTCAACGGCGCACGATCAAAGAAAGCTCTGTCCTTGCTCGCTAAGGTCAAATCATAATCGGCCATAACGTAAATATCGGACGGCGAAAGACTTTGGATCTTAGGAAGAATTTGATCTAAGCCCTGAAGAGGGAAAAGGGGAGAAGACATTTTTGATTGCCTAAAAATTGATGAGCTTACGCACAAGATCCAGTCAGATATAAAGGCTTCAACTGTCCATAAAGCTTACCATAAATCTCTCCCTTAGGGGAAAGGTAGTTTATTAGTTTCATGTCTGGTTCAACGATTTCTATGACTTCCGGCCGCAAAAGAACATCACTTAAAGCCTCACCTGTCGCCGCAAGCCGAGCCAACCGGGCCGCGCCAAAAGAAGGCCCCTGATCGCCATCCTTAACGTAAACAACGCGCCGGTTAAGCGCGCTCGCGATCACACCACCCCAAAGTTTGTTCCGTGCGCCACCGCCGATAAGCATAAGGTTATCGGCCTTGGTTCCAGCCGCTTCAAGGGCGAGCTGACAATCCAAAAAGGCAAACGCGACACCTTCCAAAATGGCCTGGACCAAATCAGCGCGCGATGTTTCATGCGTCAAACCAAAAAAACCGCCTGTCGCCGAAGGATCGTTATGCGGCGTGCGCTCACCCGAAAGATAAGGCAGGAAGATTGTTCTGTTCTTAAAATTGAAATTCTCTTGCGTCACAAGATCAGCCAATTGCTGATCGCTCTCTGCGCCAAGAAACTGCGTTGCCGTTTTAATGCAGCTCGCAGCGCTCAAAATCACACCCATTTGATGCCAAGCCTGTGGCACAGCATGACAAAAAGCATGAACGGTTTTCTCAGGGCATGCGCGGAACCTATTGGTGCCTGCAAAATAAACGCCCGATGTTCCAAGCGAGATAAAAGCATCGCCATCTTGAACAACGCCGACACCAACGGCACCAGCTGCATTATCGCCGCCGCCGCCCGCGCAAACAACGCGCTCTTTCATGCCCCAACGTTCAGCAAAGACTGGTTTGAGAATACCCGCAACATCCGTCCCTTCGCACAAAGGCGGCATATGATCGATGGTCAGTCCGCAGGCAGCCAGCATTTCAGGTGACCAGCGCCGCTGCGCAACATCAAGCCAAAGCGTTCCTGCCGCATCGGACAGTTCCGCCATCAGCTCACCCGTCAGAATGAAACGAACATAATCTTTAGGAAGAACAACTTTGTGGACACGAGCAAAGCGTTCCGGTTCATGTCGCTGCATCCAAAGCAGCTTCGGCGCCGTAAACCCGGGCATAGCAATGTTGCCCGTAATTTGACGAGCCGTTGGAACCTTCGCCTCGATCAGACGGCATTCTTCTTCGCAACGACCATCATTCCACAAAATGGCCGGACGAATAACCTTGAGCTCTTTATCTAAGGTAACGGCGCCATGCATTTGGCCCGCAAGACCAATGCCACGAACAGAAGCCATGGCTTCTGGATTTCGCTTGGCTAAAGCGTCAAGCGCCGCAAGCGTCGCTTGCACCCAAGCTTCGGGATCTTGTTCGGAATAAAGCGGGGCTGGACGAGAAACAGTAAGGGGAATGGTTTCGCTGTCTAAAAGAAGGCTTTTGCCATCACCGAGAATAGCCTTAACGCCCGACGTTCCAACATCGACCCCAATAAACATCTCGATTCCCCCAGCTTCATAAAACAAAAGCGCGTCCGCCCGCACGCCGCCGGAACATGAGCATAAACGACATCATTTCGCAAAGGATTCGTTTCTTTTAGTTCTTAAAAGCAGAAAGAGATTCAAACAGAGATTCCATTGATTTCAAGGCCTTTTCATAGGCAGCGTCCTGAGGGGACTCTGTTGCGAAAAAAGTATCTTGTTCCAAGGCGAAAACAACAGATGGGTAATACACGCGGGCAGCGATTTGGCTGGAGGCGCGAAAAACGCGACCCGCAGGAACACCTTCAACGGCGGCAAGCGCCTGCGCGATAAGCGGATGGGAAGCTAAACGTTTGGCAACAAGGGAATGGGTCTGTTCTGACATGCATAAAATCCTAAATCTTAAAAATGGCTTTAAAAAGGAAACGCAACTGATTATGGCTTCGGGTTATACAAGTAAACTTTGAAAATAAAAACCACAAAAGCCCTCGTTAACGCTTTAAGAATCTTATTCTTGTAGACTACCTTTCCTCAGGCCGTTTTTCTTTTCCGTTAACCATGGTTTTGGCTCTTGGCTCGTTTCTTTTTATGCTTCTGCCTTTTTCTGCTCGCCAGCTCTGGCGCATTGGCGTTAGACGCGAGCGAATGCCCGGCCTTTACGCTACCTGTTATCACCCTTACGCCGCTGAAGTCCGATCCTAAGCTTGACCGCACGCGCTCGCTGGCCTCGCTGGAATTGATGGCACGCGCCCATGCCGAAAATTTCAGCAGCACAGGTCATGAATCGCCCGTAGGGTTAACGGCGGCAAGTTTGACGGTGGATGCAACTTACAAAATCATGATTCAACAATTACCGGCTAGCTCGCTTTACTGCGCTCAGGTTTCCGATTTAAATCTGCGCTTCGGTTTTGATGATACCGTCATCTACATGGCGCGAGAGATATCAGCTAACTCTTGCGGATTTAAAACCGTTCTGGCCCATGAAATGCGCCATGTCATGGTCGATGAAGCCTTTGTTGATGCGCAAGCCTTTCCGCTTTCAAAAGACTTTGACAACGCTATCCAGCAAATTGGCATCATCCAAAGGGATTCACCGGAAGAAGCGAAGCAAGAAATCCAAGAAGCCATGGATCACTTCATCAAGCAAACAGGACAAACGCTTAGCGTTGTCCGCAAACGTGAGCAGGCTAAGATCGACACCAAAGATGAATATGCGCGGATCAGCCATACCTGCAACGGCGAACTTGGCGACCTGATCGCTTTGTATAAACCGAGGTAAGCGCGGCCTTATGCGTCGATGAGCAGGCCTTCTTTATTCGCTTCTTTTTTGATGTTGGCTTGCAGTTTTTCAAACGCCCGCGCTTCGATCTGCCGAATGCGTTCGCGGCTCACACCAAATTTCTGGGAAAGATCTTCCAACGTCGCTACCGGATCATTCAACCGCCGCGCCATGATAATTTCACGCTCGCGCGGCTCAAGCCCCAACATGGCCTGCGCCAAAAGGCGCTGACGATGCGCCGTTTCCTCGGCGACGCCGAGTTTATGTTCTTGGCTTTCGGTTTCGTCGGCCAGCCAATCTTGCCATTCGCCACCGCCCTCGCCATCTTGACTCATCGGCGCGTTGAGCGAGCGGTCGCCGCCCAGCATGCGGCCATTCATTGAAACAACTTCAGCTTCCGTCACGGCCAGCGTATCGGCGATGTGCGTCACCTGTTCGGGCGATAAATCACCATCGTCAATGGCGCGCATATCGCGCTTCAGCCGCCGCAGATTGAAAAACAGACGCTTTTGCGCCGCCGTCGTCCCGATTTTCACGAGCGACCAGGAATGAAGAATATATTCTTGGATCGCGGCGCGGATCCACCACATGGCATAGGTCGCAAGCCGAAACCCGCGATTGGGATCAAAACGCTTGACCGCCTGCATCATCCCAACATTGCCTTCAGCGATTAAATCAGAAAGCGGCAAGCCATAGCCGCGATAGCCCATCGCGATTTTTGCCACAAGCCGCAGATGGCTCGTCACCAACCTATGCGCGGAATCAAGATCACCATGATCTTTCCACGCCTTAGCCAGCATAAACTCTTCATTGGCCTCCAAAAGCGGATAGGCGCGGATCGCACGCAAATAGTGCGAAAGACCACTTTCGCCATGAAGAACCGGTAGTGAAGCGACAGATGTGTTCAACGCAAATCCCCGTGACACCATGAAAACCATGCCTTTGGTTTAATCCCCAAAAAGGCCGATACCAAGGCAAAGCGGTTGCCCCGCCCCTTCTTAAGTAGGTCTTCGAAGGCGTTTGAGCAACCCCTTCAGGTCATCTGGTAAAGCTGCCTTAAATTTCAATAACTTATTCGTTCTCGGGTGAATAAAATGGATTTCCCCCGCATGCAAAGCTTGCCGAGGGAAGGCTTCAAGAAAGCTCACAGCGCCCTGCTCACCCGCCTTGCGCACACGCCTGCGGGAACCATAAACCGGGTCACCAACGACGGGATGACCGATTGATTCCATATGCACGCGGATCTGGTGCGTGCGCCCCGTAGCAAGCCGACACTCCACAAGACACGCCATGGTTCCAAACGTCTCAAGCACCTTATAGTGCGTCAGCGCTTCTTTCCCACCATGCTCAACAATCGCCATTTTCTGACGCGCACGCGGATGGCGGCCAATGGCGCCTTCAATGGCGCCAGACATCATGTTGGGCAAGCCCCACACAATCGCCTGATACACACGGCTTAAGCTACGATCCGCAAATTGGCTGGTGAGGGCCTGATGCGCTTGATCGTTCTTGGCCACCACAAGAAGACCGCTGGTATCCTTATCAAGCCGATGCACGATCCCCGGTCTTGCCACGCCGCCAATGCCGCTCAGACTATCGCCGCAATGGGCCAAAAGCGCGTTGACCAAGGTATGATCCCAGTTCCCAGCCCCCGGATGAACAACCAGCCCCGGCGGCTTATCCAAAACTAAAACATCTTCATCTTCATAAATGACATCAAGCGGCATGGCCTGCGCCTCAGGCTCAGCCTTGCTCGCCATCGGCACGGTGAGCATATAAACCTCACCCACCTTAGCCTTGGCATTGGAATCCGACATCACAGTGCCATCGGCACAGCGCGTGACACAGCCCGCTTTAATGAGGTTTTGCACACGGGCCCGTGAAAGCGCCTCGCCTTCCGTCTCGGGCTCTCCAGCGTTTTTTAGCTGCACAAAGGCTTCAGCCAGCGCTTTATCCAAGCGGCCAGCCTCTTCAATCACAAGCGTTAGGGTCAGTTCTTTTCTCATCATTTGCATTATAGAGGATAACCACATAGAATGCGCTCATCTTTTTCTTAAGGGAGATCTCATCCATGCGCCTCGCCGCTTTCCTCCTCGCTCTGGCCCTTATCGCCACGCCAGCTCTGGCCGACAATCCGGGATCCGGCGACCCTGTTTTTGGGCAAGCGGCCTGCACGCCGACCTTCAAATGCCCGCCTTCTTTCGATAGCGAGAGTCTGCGTATAATCTTCCCGCAAATTCTGGCTAGAGCCAAATCATGCATTGCAAGCCGTTTTTCTATGCGCAACGCGCCGGATGGTTATTTTGAAGAAGGCATGGGGTTGGACTATGAGCTTTGCTTGACCTCCAAAACGCAGCCGCAGGCTGCACGGGGCCTGACCATGGTTCCTAAATGCTGCGTCTCGCAAATGGCAAGTGATTCAACAATGTGTCAAGTTGTCTGCACAAAGTTTGGCGTACGTTGAACGCAAACTGAAAGAATAAAAAAGGGGGGCTTTGCCCCCCTTTTTTTATTCAGATTCTTTTTCTAACTTCTTTTCGATTTCTTCAAACCGTTTGTCTTGGGCCTCAAGTTTTTTGTCCTGCGCTTCAATCTTTTGCTGGAGCGTCTCCTTTTCCTCTTTAAGCTCCTTGACCGCCGCCACAAGTGGCCCAATCAAACCGATGTAATCGACACCGATATATTTAGCGTCGATTTTATGAACAAGCTCTGGAAAAACCTCTCGAACTTCTTGCGCAATGACGCCCAGTTTCTTTTCTCCGGATGACTTCATCGTGAAAGAATAGCCTTCAAGTTTGCCAATTTTGTCGAGCGCATCCGCAATCGGCGTAATATCCGTTTTAAGCCGCTTATCGGATTCTTCCGTTCTATAAATAAACTGACCGGCGAAAAGTTTATTCGAAACCAGAACGTCGCTGATGGAAACACTCCCCGTCACTTCCATGGCATAAGAGCAGGCGGCTAGCCCCGCCTCGGTCAATTCGGAAAGCGTGCAGCCCCCATTGTTGACGGTCAAGACCGGATCAGCACCAATCGTAGAGGAAGTGGCCGCATCAGAGGAGCGCCCAACGGCCAGACGCCGTAGATTCTTGATCGTTCCCCCATAATTGCCATCAACAGCAGAACCAGAGAGGCTCGCGATCGTCGCCGTCGAGGACACAAGACCCAAATAAGTATCGACTTGAATCGTGTTAAAATCATAGGCCGTCCCGCCGACAATATCGACCGTCGGGCTTTGCGCAACGAGCGAACGGGCAAGCCACGGCGTGCTTTGCGAGGCATGAATGCCCGCATAAGTGCGCGAGGCGACATGCCCCTCCTGCACATCACTGAATCCATAAGAGGATAAAGGCGAAACGGCCCACGACCCAAAAGCACCGCACGCATAACCGCTACCGCAAACATCGGTCGAATAAACGAAGCCACCATCATTACCAATCATGCTCGCGATGCGACCGCCTGACGTATCAGGAATGGTGTCGCCATCGACGCTCAAAACCATGAAGGAATAGCTTTTCGGCGTCACGCCCGCGGCTTGATTATCCTTCAAAACACGAACTTCGTAACTTTGGCCATAAGCGTTGGTCGTCCGCACGTCCGAAGACGCACTGCTGCCTGTAAAGCCAATGGGCAGATATTCGCACAGGATCTTCATGTTCGTATCTGAAAGCGTGCTTTTACAATTTGTCACGCTGCTGTTCGATGTCGGCAAAGGCAAGGAGGCCGTCGCATTGGCGGCATAGACGCTAAGCCACGTTTGCCCTTCCGTTGTCGCCAAATACGCAGAGACGGCATTGATGAGCTGAAGCTGTTGATCTGCAGCGGCTTGATCGCGCAATTGCGTGTTGCCGCTCGACATCAATCGCCACAGCCCGGCGAATAAAAGCGAGGCCACCGCTAAAACAATCGCCAATTCGATCAAGGTAAAGCCTTGGCGCTTGGCTTGCGTGGCTCCTTTTGCGTGACGAATGATCATGCCTTCTTCTCCTCTTTTATCCGCCTATGCTTCACAGAACGGAAATATACCCCACGCTGCCTTCCGGAATGGTCGAAAGCGCTGGGTAGCAAATCTGCGTTGTATTCATATAAGCGTTCGTGACAAACCAATAGCCCGCAACGCCGTTGCATTTGCCATCGACGACCTGCCCATACGAGATAGACGAAATATCCGTCCGTCGAAACTGTTGGAGAATCTCGCCCGCCGTATAGCCAAACCAAGCCGTATCGCCTGCGCTCGTTTCCTTTGGCACATAGGTCGCAAGATACAAGGTGCCGCTCGATTTATAGACAACCGAAGGAAACTGCAATTGGGTCTGCGCATAAAGATAGCCCGGCGGCAAATAGTGACGCGTATAGGGCGCAATAGGCGTGCCGGATGGGTTTTGTAAAACACGCTGACAGGCCAGAACCGAAACAGGCACCCCAAGCGGCGAAATGCGGCAAGGAAAGGTTGTGCCCAAGCTTGCGGAAAGTTCCTTGGCCATCATATAGGCACCGGCATGCCAAACATACATGATCTCAGCCGCCGTCTTCTGCCGCGCCCAAAGACGCGAGGCTTGGAGCAAATAGACTTGCGTGAACAAACCCATCGCCGCGAGCAGAAGTGAGATATAGACAAAAAGATACATAGGCCTTCCATGGCTCCTAGGCCGTGCGGCTAAGCTTGCCAATTTTGTGCAAGCGTAACACGCGATTCCTTAACGAATCCTAATGTTTACGCGAACAAGACTCAAAGCTTAAACGTCAGGGACACGACCTTATTGCCGCTACCCTGACACCCAGTTTCAATGGCCGAAACAGGAATCCCCCCCCCCGTCGTCGCCCCGAGAGGCGCTTCATACACCAAGCCCCAAAGTGCTGAAGGTAAATGCTCCCGGCTATCCACGCGTTGCAGACCGAGAGAAACCGAATCCTTCGCATAAAACAAAAGCATCTTACGGCAAGCCGGTGCCGTCAGGGGCACTTCGAAACGAAGCGCTTGCGCAGAAGGATACACAAAGATGCGCGTCAAAAGGCCCCACGGATTTTCAATGCCACGCTGCGGATCTTCTGGCTGGCGCGAATCCGAATCAACCAAAAGAACCATGCCGTCAAAGCTAAGCAAGCGATCCATCAGCGCCGCTTGAGCGCGTTCAGGCACAGCATCGATTGTGATGTGCATTTCCCGCGCCCGCGCAACGGCGGCAATCACTTGTTGTGAAACGGTTCCAACGCGATAATTCTCAACCGCCGCCGAGGCCCCAAGCCAAACGGCCAGAAGAGCCATCACCATGACCACCGGCGCGATAAGAAAAAAAAGGCTACGAAGAAAGCGCGAGGAACGCATCAAACCTCTCCTGAACAAGCATCGACCAATTTGAATCGAGATTGAAGCCAAAGGCAAGTTTTTTACGCAAAAAGGCGGGAGCAAGCCCCCGCCTTTTCGAAACGCAGAAATCTATACCAAACCCTTACGTTTTAAGACGGAACGTAAAGACAACGTTATTGCCTGTCGTGCCCGTTCCGCTGCAAGCCGCAACGGCTTCCGTCAGGGTTAACGGCAAGGATGTCGTGGTGCTCACGGTATTGCCAGCGCCGACCAACCCCGTGTCACGCCCTGAACCGGTGTTGCGCATCAAAAGGTTCGAGCAAGCGCCTTGCGGCACGGCAGCGAACGTCACAGCGAAAGAATCGTAATTAACCGTGTAGGTGGTGGCCGCAATCGTCAGATCGCCGCTCCACACATCGCGAACGGCGCTGATGGCCCCAGAGGAGTCCTTTGTCAGCATGTCGGCTGGCACGCCGCCAGCTTTAGCAACCAGAAGCGCTGTAATGTTCGAATCGACCGTGCTTTGCGTTGCATGCATCGAGCGAATGGATTGCGCAATTTGGATTAATTGGTTCGACGTCGTCGAAACGCGTAAATTATCGTAAACAGAAGCAGCAGCCACCCAGATCGCGCCCAAGATGAGGCCCATGATACCGAGAACGATTGCAGCTTCAGTAAGCGTAAAGCCCCGGCTCGTTCGGGCTAAATCCCTTCTGATAAGCATATGTTTCTCCTTTTTGTCTTTCTTTAAGCTCCTCGCGGGGCGCCAGCGAGCGCGTGCGCTTACGATAACTTTCAGCCCTCTTTCATACGCGAAGAGGATTAACTAATGCTTAAAATGGGTTTTTATCGCGCAACCCTAAGGCGATAAACAATATCAACTTTATTATTATCACCTGAAGGACTTTTATCGCAATTATCCGCAATGTCATCAAGAGCCACAGGCGCATCAAAGCTGTTTCCGGAGTTCACAACCACCGTCACGGGAAGAAGAGAGGCAGCAGGCCCGGCAAGCGATGACGTCATCGTCACGCAATGCGCATAAGAGAGGCCGCGCAATTCGACGCGAAACTTATCTGAACTCAGAGCAACGCCGGTATTGTCGATAGCAAACGTGCCATCCGAAACCGTGCTGCCGCTGGCCCCGCGCGGGCCCCAAGGCAGATCTGCCCTCAGCGTGGTGGCCGAGCGATCACGGATCATCTCTGGCGGCAACACGCCCTGCCGAAGGAGATAATCTGTTAAAGCCTGAGCTGTGCCTAAACCGCTTGGGGTTTGCACATAACCGCGCCCCATATATAAATCGCGCGTATTACGCACGGCAACAAGGGTCTGGTTAATCGCTTGATCACGTTTAATATTGTCGCGCACAACGGCAACAACACTCCACAGCGAGCCGAGAATAATACCGATCACGCCCAAAACAATGGCCAGCTCTGTGAGCGTAAACCCGCGCCTGCGGGACCGTTGGGCCTTAATTCCGAAGTTTAAAGTCAAAGCCAACCTCATTCGAGTCATTGTCGCACCAGTTGACCGCTGTCGTTAATGTCATAGGAAATCCTGTCGCGGGTTCATTCATATCCAACAAATTGACCGCCAGAACGCTGCCGCCGGGCCGAACGATATTTGTCACGCCAAGTTCGGGCATAAGAACCGGAAATTGCATCAACAAGGACGCGCAAGCTGCCCGAGGTAAAGATGTCAATTTAATGCGAAACGCAGCCCCCGAACTCAAACACGTTACAGCGAACGTTCCCGTATCCGTAGAAGCCAAGGCGTGATTGATTTTGCCGCCCTCAACATCGGGATTAGCGCGCATTTCAGTTGGAATGAGCCGCCGGTCATTATCGTCAAGGACCGAGGTGATATCGACGCCCGTCTCGCAGTCTATTTTTTTCCGGTTGAGATAATAGGTGCGCACATTTTGCACAACGGCGATGACTTCTTGCCGCGTGCGAAGACCTTTGTAATTGTCCCACACCACGCCGACAACAGTCCAGAGCGCCCCCATCACAAGGCCCATCACGCCCATAACAACGGCCATTTCGATCAGAGTCAGCCCCCGCGCTCTAGCGCGCGGGACGAGGGGACGAAAAAAGCTCACACGCTCATCCTTTCCTTCTCCGGCTTACATGCTGCCCATGCCGCCGCTGGCTTTGGAAACTTCCGTGACGACAGAAAAAACGGATTGCATCGCCCACGCAATGGTGCCGCCCACGAGAACCAAGCCAATATTACGCGTAATAGCCGCTTGGTTTTTAAGGGACTCAATCTGATCGGCCATCCATTCCTCGGTCACCTGTTCGATAACCGAGCCGACATCGGCGCGTTCGGAAAGAATCTCAAGATCGATAGCGACGCTGGGATCTGGAAAATTATAATGCCCGACGCGCAACGCTTCACCAAGATTTCGGCCACGCAAAACTTCCTGACGTGCCGAACTCACACGCTCGCGCAGCCATGGGTTTGCTTGTTCTTCCAAAATCTCAAGCGCCCGCTTCAAAGGCACCTGCGATCCCAAAAGCGCGGACAGACCAAGTAAAAAACCGCTCCCTTGTAACACGCGATACCAAGACCACGGCGGGAACATATCAAATCTCGAGCGCACATTGCCCGTCCATCGCGGCAAAGTCAGGACAATCACAAAAAGCGTCAGACAAATGAACACAACAACCCACAAGCCCCAATTCGCAATAAAATCGGAAACTGAAGCCACGCCGCCCATCGCTTCCATCACCTTAGGCGGCGCTGTTTTGCGCATGTTTTGAATGAGGTTCACCCCAAACATCCAAAGCACGAATGAAACTAAAATCGCCATAAACACAGGATAGGCGACGGCATAGGAAATGGCAGCTCGAATTTCTTGCGCGCGTTCACCGACCATACGGATCGATGTGAATGCTTTCGCCATCGTGCCGGATTCTTCTCCGGCGCGGATCATATAAAGCTCAGAATCAGGAACCCATCCATCCATCGCCTCAGACAGGCCGACACCAGCACGGTCTTTCAAAAACCATTCGCGCAACGCCGCCGCTGCTGGCCTGCGTGGATATTTACCCATTTCTGAAGCGTTTTGATACAAACGGTCAAGCGAGCGCGATAGCGCTTCGTTCATATGCAGCATACCTTCAAGCTTACGATAAATACGATACCGTTGCTTACGGCTACCTTTGAGCTGGAATTGGGCCAAGCGCCGTTCCAAAACCTCGGTATCGATGACAATATCGTCAAAGCTCATGACAAGGCCCCTAGTCTTTGTTCAACTTCGAACACTTCGCGTTCACGAGCCAAAACGCCAACTTCAAATTCAGCGTCCTCTGGCGAAACTTCGCCGCGCCTGATTTTCTCAAGCGAATGCCAATGCATCGTCACGCCATTCATCCCCGAAGGGGAAAGCCAATAATGGCGCGCGTCTTCCAGACGATTTTCCTGCAAAAACTCCATAAGTTTTTGGTCGGTTTCGATCACTTCGGCGCAGATCGTACGCCCAACGCGACCCTTAAAGCAGTTCGGACACCCATCGGGGTTGGCCACATAGACTTGGCTTAAATCAGGTTCAACCAAACGATCATAAACCGTTTCAACCTCGCCAATCCGCGAGGAATCCATCACGGCAAGCCCGGCCCGCGTGCGGCGGATCAAATCTTGATAATGCGGCCCCAATTCAGAGACGGCTTGAGAAATTGGAATCCGACATGACGGGCAAAGGCCGCGCAACAAGCGCTGGCAGATCATGCCACGCAGCAAATGCTGGTCATAAACGAGGTAAGGCTCAAGCCCGATGTCGCGCAAACGTTGCGGAACGGCAAGTGCGGAATAAACGTGGGTTGTCGTGTAAACCTGACGGCCCGTCAGCGCGAGACGGAAGGCAAACTGCGCTGTTTGAATATCACGGACTTCGCCGAGCATCACGATGTCTGGATCTAAACGCAAAGCGCAACGCATGATTTCGACAAAGGCTTTTTCGCGCTGCTCGTCTTTAACCGAAGACGACACACCAACCTGCCGCGCGCCCAAAATACCACCTTCTGGCGGATCTTCGACAAGCAGACAGTTCAACTGCATATTCGTTTCAGCCATGCGGCGGTTAAGCGTGACGCGCAAGGTCGTTGTTTTACCTTGGTTGACAGGACCAGCAAACACGCGCATGCCACCCGGCGCGGCACGCAAGCTTTTAATCACGCGCAACTGTTCTTGCGAAAAGCCGAGCGAATCCACATCGGCCATAATAAAGTTTTCGCCGAACAAATGCGCGGAGTCGTAAGACAAGCGCATATCGAGATAACGCCCCCCGTCGGAGAGCGGCACCCATTGGCAACGAACGGAGACAATGCCTTTAGGCAGCACCAGCGCATCCGGCCCCGAAGCTGTGCCCGTGAGCATAGCGGCTTGCGGCTCCTGCCAATTCGCTGTCGCGCCGGACTGACCAACCGAATGCGAATAGATAGCCGAAAGCAGTTGTTCGCCCTCTTTTTGTGTCCATGTTTGCCACAGGCGTAACGCACCATCGATACGGAATTCAACGCGCGTACGGCCTTCGCTGGCTTCGATATGAATATCGTTCGCGCCCATTTCAACGGCAATTTGAATCGTTTCAACCGCGCGACGACGAACGGCATTATCGTCAAGCCGCGAAACGCTCGATTGGCGCGAGGAATACAGATAAGCCTGACCAATAATGTTCGGCGTCACATAACGTGGCGGTCCGACATAATGGCCATGGCGACGCGCCATTTGCTCGACCGAGGTCACAAGCGGCGAATGACGATGTGAAGCACTGACAAGCCAAAGCCCCGTGCTAAACAAGGCGCATAGGCTTCGCGATTCAGCTGGAATTTTTAAGGGGCCACCCTCAGCCGTTAGCACATCGCCAGAAAACTCAAGACTCCCGCCTGTAGCCAAAGAACGTTCGTCTTCAATTTTTACGCCAGCTTCACGCTCAATAATAACGCCCGGCGTACTATCGTCATCACCAGAATCCCCCCCCACGGCAGACGCGACGGGTTGTTCCTCTTTTTTTGAGTTCGGGCGCGCACCAACAGATTGGGTCATGCCAGTTGCGCCGGAAGCTTGGCGAATGGTCGGCGGTTTTTTATGGGCAAGTTTTGAGGGCAAGGGTTCTTGCGCCCTCGCCTGACTTTTTTTGCCAAGCAAGACCGAGCTCACGATCTCCTGAATGTCCCCGATAAACTCAAACACGCTGGCACCTATTCCCGCTTACGAGGGCTGAAAAGGGAAAAGCCCTTCCCCGCCTTATATCCACCTCGATAGACCTACCGGGAAAAGGTCAATAAATACTTTATCTTCTACCAAAAACGCGTGAGACGTCTTTGACTTGGATCGTTTTGGTTTCTTCGCCTTTTTGAACGGTTACCCCTTCACGAGAAATTGAAACGATCCGCGTTCCATCAGACAAAGTGTCACCTTTGTGAACCGTCTTTGCTTTGCCCATACTGTCTTTGATAACAGCGATATAGTCACCAGACGTTCCCGAAATACGGGCTACATCCAGAGCGCCCATCTTGTGAGACTCGCCAGAATCCTGCGGCGGACGCGCAGCGGCCATCAAATCGACGTTTGTAAAGGATGCCCCCGGCAGCATTTCGGAAGGAATGGCAATGGACGGCACAGAACCCGCCGTTTCAGACGCTGTTGGCGTTGGCACCGGAATCGCATCCAAAGCCGTTTGCGGCAACGCAGCGGCAATGGGCGCAACCATGCGGCTCGACGTTTCACCACGCAACTTGGCCAGATCATTCATCCGTTTTTGGATATCGATCAGAACATCAAGTTTAACAACAGCCTCACGCGCCGCGTTCAAATCTTCAAGCGTCACATCCTTGGTGTCGGTATCAAGCCGCCCAACAATATCTTGAACAGAATCCGGCACGCCGGAAGACGACCTCGCCGCTTTTTTCTTCGCTTTAACTGCTGGCTTTTTATCCGCAGAATCGGCAGGATTTACAACAGGGGCGCTCGGCGAAATCGGTGCGGCAACCTTGGGTGCATCCGGCGTCGTCACTTGTGGTGCGCTTGAAGGCCCGGGCACCGTTGTCGTAATCGGGCTGTCATTGATCGCAATAGCATCTTGCGCATAAGCAGCAGAAGCCAGCCCTGCGCCAAGCACGGCGACAAGCGCGGTCATGCAAAATTTAGCGGCGGTTTTCATAGATCACTCCTTCGACCGTCCATGTTTGGTTGCTCGCGCTTTCCGTTCCGACGAGATAAAGGGTTGAAATAATAACCCCTGGAACCTCGGAAAGGAAAACAGGCAAAGTCCATGGCAATACTGGAACGGTAAGCGTAAAGGAACGCTTAACCCATGGCGGCCTTGGGGGATCCCAAGGGCCCCGATAACCCGGCGGCGGCGCAGGCGGTGGATCGTCAGGCGCTTTTGTCAAAACACCTGTCCAATTTTGGCTCAAATACCGCCTTGTAATGGCTTCTTGCCCCCAAAGCTCCTCTTCGCCGCGCGGATCAAGGATAGGAAGCGTAATCGAACGGCTGGCAATCGCGCCGGTTTCATTGGATTGGCTCCCCTCGGGAGGTAACGAAAAGCCCCCTGAGCGTGTCCAATTCACATTCATCACGCGCCCATCGCACCGCAACCCGGACAAATGCCATCCCGCAATACCGATTTGGATTTGTGAGAGCGCATTTTGGCACGCTGAAACAATTTCTAAAGGCGTCGGCTCTTTTTCCCATTTACGCTCAGGCGGCGGATAAGTTGGCGCGGCCACCATGGGACCAACGTTCATCGCTTGCGCACGCAAACGGTTCAACGCAGCCTGTTGACGAAGCATCTCTTCTTCAGCCGCTGCACGTTCTTGCTGAATGTGCCAACCCACGCCCAAAAGCAGCAAAACCAAAGCGAGGCTAACCGCCAAAACCACTTTGGATTGCATCGATAAAGAAACGGGTCGCAGCCGAACGTCCGAACGATCATTCAGAAGAAGGCTGAGCGGCATCGTATCCGCGCCGGGCACGCCCCAAGGCTCCGGTGCGTAAATGCGCTGAAACCCACCAATCGCCATTTCTTGATATAAGCGATCGCGCGCCTCGACTTCTTCGAGAAAGAAGACATCGCCATCCGGCACGACCAAGTCATCGCGAACCACGACCAAAGCCGTGCCTTCGCGCAAATGAAAAGCCCCGATCCACGAACCGGGCTGTTGATTAGCAAGACATCCCGCTAAAGAGGGCAGTCCAGCACGAAACCCCTCGGTTGGCGGGCCCAAACCAAATTGCGGCACGCGCCCTTGTTTATTGCCAAGGCGCGTGACGAAGAAATCAGCCTGATTGCCGGGTTGACGCGCGGCTTCCTTTGCCGCTTGCGAAACGCGACCACTCGGGCTGTTTTCCCAATATAGGCCGCTGACATAAGACTTGCGGCCAACGGTAACAATACCGCTCGTCATCAATTACGTCCTGACCTTTGCGGATCAAGCACTTGCGGCGTGATCGCGATGAACAACATCGTCCGTTCCTTTGAATTGCTTGCGCCACCGCCAAAGAAATAATTGAAGGGACTGCCGACGCCTTGGGAAGATTGTGAGACCTGCTCATCATCGTAACCGCCGATGATCAGGGTCGATCCACTCTTGAGCATCGCCTGCTGCACAAACACGCGGCTCGATGTTTCAGGAAGCTGAATAGTGCCAGCCCCCGTATCAAACGAAGCCATGTTGACGATATCGATCAAGCTCATCGAATATTGCAGCATGATCCGGCCATCGTCCAAAAGACGCGGCGTAAGCTGCAACGAGAAGCCTTCACGAACCGTTCCCGGCGTCACTGTGCTCGACGAATAAGAGCTCGAGGTCGAGTCCGTATTCGAGATCGAAGCCACATAGGTGCGATCCTTACCGATGCGGCGCGAAACCGTACGGTTGTTCAGGGTCGTGAGCGGGAACTGCGCGACGCGCGTGGTATCGCCGATGGTTGAAAGGGTCGAGAACAAGCCCGAAATCTTCCCATTCAAAATGGCCACAGAAAGGCTACCGCCGCCGGAGATACTCCCCGTCGTGATACCCGTCGTGATATCGCCCGTGCCATAAGTTGGTGTGGTCGTGCCCGTCGGGCCCGTTGGACCGGAATAGGAAGCGCCAACGCTTGTCAGGCTCTTCAACGCTTCGTCAAACGTCATACTAAAATCTGTGCCTTCACTGAGCGTTACGGCATAGATCTCAACGTTCACAGCAATCTGCTGCGATAAGCGCTTGTTTTCTTCTTCCATGAACTTCGCGATCGTGCGCATCAGCTCAGGTGTTGTCGTGACAGAAACCGTCCCGCTCGAAGGCGAAACGACAACCGACCCCACACCACCAAGCATCGCCGTGATCGTGGAAGAAAGTTCATCCCACACCTTCATCTCGACGTTCATTTCGGAAGACTGCGAGAGCGAACCGCTGGAACTTGCACTATAACTGCCGCCAGCCGCCGCCGAAGAAGACGAACTGCCTGAACCGCTATTATCTTCATCCTTCAGGCCATCCTTCACGCGTTGCGTGCCGGGCAAGGATTCGACCATGAACACGCGCGTTTCGTAACGCGAGAAGCTGACCGAAGCGCCATCGAAGCGCCAGTTAATGCCATAATGCCCAGCAATCAAATCGAGAAGCCCCGAAAGCGGGCCTTCATAAGCCACGGGCATAGATTCATCCGTTGCTATCGCCGAAGCCGCCGTGGCTCCGGTTTGCCGGGCGATGGCGTCTGGAGTCAGTTGCTGCGCCACGCCACCAGAAGGCCCGCCGGGCGAACCAACATCAGAAGAAACGCGAACAGGAATACCGGTCTGCGAGCTAATCGAAGCCGCAATATCGCTGAGCATCAAAGAGTCGCTCGCGATCAAAGTCACCCCTCTGGGGCCTTCATATTTGTCAGGCAACGGAATGCCACGATATAACCGCATCGAAGCGCTCCCGGCCCAAATTTTATCCGTGACTGTCAGCGGATCGAAGCTTTTCTTGGCCGAAGGGGTTTGGGCTTCTTCGGACAGGCGCGAGGCCTGATCCGTACGCCGATCGATCAAGCTTCTCGTTTTCTCATTATCACACCCCGAAACCAAGGCGAGCACGACAAGGAGAAAAACTAAACGCGGTGAAGTCATCTGGTCCTCGTTATTCGTTATATTCGTTGCCGCGGGCCTGCACGATCAAAACCATTTGGCCAGCATCAGCATTTTTGTGGAGCTGTCCAATCGGTTGTGGCCGCGCGCCTTCAAAACCAAACAAAAGCGCACGCACAGCATCTTCAAACGAACCATTTAAAGAAACATTGGCTTGAAGCGGATAGTCATATTCCGACTGCCACGTCAGCTCGACCTGCGCGCGACGGCACCATTTTTCAAGCACTTCATGAAGGGTTTGGCCTTTCTCTGCCGCCCACATATCAAACGTATCGCCATGAACTGGCGAAGCCGTACCAAGACTCAGCGGCGCTGCCGTCAGTTCCGGGGCAGCGGGTGCCGCCTTCGTCGGAGGAACGAGATAGCCCATCGTCGCCGGAGCCGAGATCTCTTTCGGTGCCGCCATTCCCTTTGCGGAAGCAGGGGACAACAACGGAACAGGTTTACCGCTGTCCAAGCTCAACGACGAAACAGGTGAAGCGGCAGGGGCCTGAAGCTTGAGCGGCGCGTCGATAGCTTGCAGCTTAGGTTCTTCGCCTTGTAAAACAGGCAGCGTATGTTCAGGCGCAGCCAAAGCCGAAGCTGGCGGTGCGAGAATTTCGCCTTCGATCACAGGCGCCGCGATCTGCGCGCCAGCAGGAGCCGTAAGCACCTGCCCCGAAACGGGAGCAGAGGAAGAGGAAGATGAGGCTGTCATCGCAGGCACGACTTGAACCGTGGAGCCATCTTCTTTCGAAGAGAGGCCCGCAGGCAAAAGCATCGCCTTCAACACGTGCCGCCAGCTCGAGCCGCCGCGCCAAGAAACGATGGTGCCAAGGCTCACATCTTGCGCCACAGAGAAACTGTATTCCGCAGGCAAAACCTGACGCAACGCGACAGACAAAGGAACGTTATTTGCAAAACCAAGAACGGGTTTTTCTTGATCATCCGCTATGCTGAAAGACGGCACAGGCGCAGCAAGCGACGGGCTCGCAGCAGGTTCAACGGGTTCGATAACAGGCGCAGCAACTGTTGTCGCTGGGGCTTCAATCGTTGTCGTCACGTCTGCCAGACTCGGCGTGCTCGGTGCACGCGCTGGCGCTTCGATGACTTGTGGTGTGAACTCAGGCATCGCGCTTGATGTCGAACGCGTTGCTGGCGCGCTCGCAACGGGCGCGCTTGAAATGACTTGTGAGGCTTCCTCTGGGGGCACCCATTTAAATCCCGCTCGCGCAGGCGCTGGCGTCATCATGACGCAAAGCGAGAGGGCAACGGTGCCGACAGAAAGTCCCGTACGGATAAATGGCTTAGTATGCATGTTTACTGCCCTTTTTGGAGCTAGGCGATTCGCCCGAGAATCTTAGTGGAGGAAAGCCGGTAGGACAACAGGGGGGCTACCCTCACCTTAGGTCTAGCCCAATCTGTGCCATTCAGGCAACACCGCTTACAAACTATTTTCTGAGGAAGGATAAGCCGTTAGCGGGAGCCAAAATCGATCATCCGCCGACGGGAACGACGCGCCGTCGCGGGACGATGACGGCCCAAAAGCCATGACCGAAAGGCGCGAATCGCGGCAAAGAAGGTCAGACCCTTTTGTTC
>Ga0209373_10001672_pt1 | contig 24913 bp, 11 predicted proteins | sample Higcelweek5metaG_FD_187173 | JGI IMG/M metagenome (GOLD analysis project Ga0209373, IMG submission 187173) | Freshwater pond sediment microbial communities from the University of Edinburgh, under environmental carbon perturbations - High... | ecosystem: Environmental > Aquatic > Freshwater >... | reverse complement strand
TTATTATATATCTTTTCGGCCAGAATCGGAAACTCTGCACGTATTTGTTCTATCTTTTCGTTGTTCATGTTCATGAAACTCTTTGCACTGTACTTTTGTTCTTGCAAAAGTACTAAAAATCAACTTATATTTCCCCAGGTTACTGCACTTTTCCCGTAAACCCATTTTCAGCTTTCACCAATTCAAAAACTTTATCGGGTTGCAAATCTTCTTCGGCTCTATGTGATACATATACTATGGCCATCTGTTTTTCGGCTGCAATGGCTTTCACCATATCAATAAAAAGGCGGCTATTTTCGTCGTCGAGTTCAATGGTTGGCTCGTCGAGAATAAGTAGGGGCGGATGTTTCACCATGGCGCGAGCCACCATCACCATGCGTTGTTGCCCGAGCGAAAGTTGCTGAAAATTTTTATTCCGAAATGACGGCCCGAGCATTTGTAACCAGCTTTTTGAAATATCCTTTTGAATATCAGTCGGGATTGTATAAAGACCAACGGAATCGTTCAGGCCGGAGATGATCATATTTTCCACCGATTCGGCACGGGTAAATTGTTGGATCATAGTAGGTGTAAAGTAGCCTATTTGTCGTTTTATATCCCAAATGGTTTCGCCTGAGCCCTTTTTTCGGCCAAAAAGTATCATGTTTTGTCCGTAAGCTTTGGGGTTATCACCGGTAATCATCGAAATAAGGGTACTTTTCCCGGCACCGTTCGGACCTGTTAATTGCCAGAATTCTCCTTTGCGTATGGTCCAGTTAATGTCCGAAAGTACCTGCTTGTCGCCGTACTTCACCGAAACTGAATGTAATTCAATGAGGGTTTCCAAATTATTGTGGTTTTCGGAGTATAAGGTTGGCAGTTTGAATTCATGTGGTTTTTCGGTGGAAGTAGAGCTGAGTTTTCGGAACTCATCAGCTGCCTGCACCGAAATAATTTCATTTTTCTCGTCGAGCTGACAAACCACATCTATACAGGGAAACAAATCGCGTTTTCGAAAGAAAAGTTGAATGAGCAAGACTTGTTCCGAAAGCTTGCTAAGTGTGTTGGTGATATATTGTTGGGTGGCAATGTCAACATTGCTATACACATCATCGAGAACTATGTAATCGGGTTGCTGAGCAATAAGGTAAGCGAGTAATGCTCTTTTTTGCTGTCCGCTCGACATGGTTTGCAGCGATTCGTTTTCTTCCGTATGCACAAGTATCTGGTCGTGGCGCAGCTCATCGTTTATCATGCGGTCGATAGTAATGGAAGAATATAATGCTCCTTGTAGATCGCTCAAATCAATGTATTCGTACAAAAAACGGTTTTGCATAATTTGCTTCAAAATAAGGTTTTTATTCGAAGTGTTCGGAAGATAGAGGCCAATGTGGGGAGTAGTTTCCATTTGAGCTGATTGCAATGATAAAAAATAACCCGATTGCATTTGAGTTTGTACAAAGAGGGATTTATATTTGCAAAATTACAATCTTATTCCGATTTTGCAAGAATTTTATATTGAAACAACTTTTGTTTGATGTTTTTCAACACGGATCAAAGTGGGTTAACAAATCGTCAGAACCTGTAAGTACTGACGATCTGTTTTAATTTTAATGTAACAGCAACACGGATTAAGATAACGATAGCCTAAGCCATATTTGCTTTGAAAGGATCGTTATTAAAGTATTCGGGAGCATAGCTTTCTCCTGGACCAGACGGTGGAGCTTCTTGAGATGATAACGCCAGAGAGATTTCGTTGTCAAGGAGAATTCTTTCGATTAAGGGAGTCTGATAATTCCGTTTTTCGTTATTATTGTTAAGTATTTCCATTTAATATTTATTTACTGATTAACTAGGCTTTATTTGATTGTTAATTTGTGTATTATATCTTTACTGTTGTTGTTCACTGTTACCAAGTAAATGCCTGAAACGGGCACATCTATCAGAGTTGTTGTTGTGTTAATATTCGTTCGTATAATTTTTTGCCCCAAAGCATTATAAATTGATATTACTGCATTGTGAGCAATTTCTTCTTTAAGTGTAACTACAATTTGTTTATTGGCATTCCCGTAAAAAATCACTTTTTGATTATCCACACTATGAAGCTCATCTACTATTTCCGGAGCTTTGATAGTAACGGTGAACATAGCATCGTTGTCTACAACCGGAGCATAAAAAGTATAGGCATTGCCATCCGAAATTTGCTTTTGTTCTCCAGTTTGATTGTTCTTTAGAATAACTTGAGTCCCTTTTTCGAAATTACTTATTTCAGTAGCTTGAATTGAAAGATTGTTTGAAGTCCCCGTACGTAAACCTAAGTGGAATTCATTTGTAGTTAGCACGCTGTTTAATCCATTAATAACAAGCTCTTCATTACCCACTTTAGTGAAGATTTCAGGAATTGCTTTATTCCCATTGCTCATTTTCCGGGAATCATATTTATCGAAACTATCGGAAGCATTCTCATTAAAATATACTATTGCTTCATCATCGCTTGTACCGTCAGACACTTTAAATCTCAATACTTGATAACTTGAATTTGATTTCGTTGATACCTTCATCGGCGTTGTAGGAATCGTAACTTCTCCAACCGTTGGATTAGCATGTGAACGCATGTTGTTGTCAAATGTCAGTGTTGTTTCAGCATTTACTTTTACCCAGAAAGATTGCATTGGAGGGATATATCCGGTAACGGTTCCCGTTGCTGATATATTTGTTCCTAAGCCAGATTCAGTATTCACTGTTTCGAACAGATATTTAGGAGATGTGCCTGTGGTACGTGTTTTATACCAAACTGTTTTTTCCAATGCATCATTACTGTTTATTGCAGTCATAACATTTAGATACGAAGGATATGGATTGCCCACTAAGTTATAACCATGTTTAATCGGGTTATTAATTGTTGAATTTGTCAACATTGCAGACGTTTTTAAACCTGTATTTAAGATTCCTGTAAATGTAATTGGAGAACCGGTATTTGCGGCCGAAGGCTTTACAATATACCCTGTTGTTGGCGTTAAACTTCCCGTAGGAGTAACCCAATATGCCCCACTGTTTGCAACTTGATTTGCATCACTTTCAGGATAATAGTACAATGTGTAATCAGAAGATGATGGAACTGTAAAAGTTGAAACAGGTAAACTCATGTACCAGTTACGTTCCGAACTCAGATATTGTTGTACAGTCGCAGCTATTGCCGTATTTTGTGCTGTTGCATTATCTAAAAATGTACCTGTACCTGTGGTACTACTTTGAATAACGAAACCTGTGTTACCAGCATTATTAGTAAAAGTACCATTGACGGTAAGAGCCTTGGCGGGGGCGATATTCATTGTCGCGCCACTCTGAATAGACAGATCATTACAAACTGCAGGATTTGCATCTACCGTTACAGTCCCGGGAGAAACTATTACTACATTATCCGTAGCTAAAGGCACTCCTGATGGTGACCACGTAGCATTTGCACTCCAGATGCCACCAGTACTAGTTTTAATAGAGCAAGTAGTAACATTAGAGCTAATCGTTGAGCTATTTGTTCCATTTGCCCGTACCCGGTAATAATAAACACCAGATGAAGGCACGGTCACAGCCTGCGAAGTTCCATTTACAGATAAATTGTTATAGCCTGTAAGCATATTGGAAGCTTCGATTCGGATGTTGTCCAGATAAAATCTGTTAGCTGTAGTACCAATAGTAGCAAATCTTAATTTTGATTGCGTTGTCCCTCCTGTAATTTGGATTTTCTTAGTTGTCCATGTGTCTGAAATAATAATATCGCCACCTATCTGAACAAAATTTATACCGTCTGCAGCATGCAAAACTTTCATTGTAGTCCCTGCATCAACTTTCTTCAAATCAACCCATAAAGTATAATTACCACTATTTCCAGAAAGATTAATTGCTGGTGTCGTAATTTGACCAGAATAATTGTTAACGAGGGCATAACCAGGTCTTTCATACAGTCCTGTACTACTTGTCCAGCCCTGGTTTTGCAAATAATTATCAAAAGGTGTTACTGTAGTTGTTCCATTTTGAGTAAATCCATTAAAATTTTCAAACAACGCCGTATTCCCAAATGGAGTTGAACTAACATCTAAAGAATAGTTAATGGCATTGCTGCTTGCAACCCAATTAGTTGTAAATCCAGAAGCTGTTACTGTTGTGGCAGCCGTGGTAACCGAAGGAGCAACAAGAACTGCCTGTGCCCCATAATTTGTGCCGTTAGCATTTGTAGCATAAGCTCGCACATAATAAGTTGTGTTAGGTGTAAGTCCTGTAATGCTGCTTCGATATGCACCTGCACCCGTTCCATCTGTGGTTTTATTTTCGTTTACGGTTGGATCTGGTGAGGTTGACCAACAAACGCCCTTAGCCGTTACAGCAGAAGCACCAGCGGAAATAGCATTACCACCCGAAACAGCCGAGGTGGAAGTAAGCCCTGTGACAGGAATAGTAACAATTGTTGGAAAATCTGTAGAAGTAACTGTAATATCATCAATTGCCCAAAAAAATGCACCTGTTGGCGAGCAAGTATAGTTCCATTTAAATTTAACCTGCGATTCACCGGCAACTCCACTTACACTAAGAGTAATTGCTTCCGGGTTAGGAGAATCGGTACTTGAGTATGTTGCAATAGGGGCTGCCCACGTTACACCATTGTCAATACTGTATGATACAGTTGCCGTTGAAGGATAAGAACTGCTTCTATCAAAAAGATGATTGAACTTCAATACAACATTGGAATAAGCAGATAGATCCAAAGCTGGTGAAATAAGGTCAGCATTATAATTATGGGCAACACCATATTCACTTTTAAAATAAGCGTAAGGTGCAGTCAGTTTAATTAAGGGATAAGCGGTATTCGAAGTTGTTCCAAATTGCCAGTTTCCTTGTCCTGTGTTATCTTTTATTTTCCAGCAATTTGGCAATATTCCTGTATTGAAGTTTTCTTCAAACGGAAGAGTATTGATAGCATTACAATCTGTTGTTTCGCTTACAGGAGTCAATCCTACGGAATATTTGTTTGTTGCACTAACTGACCATATTTTGTAATAATAGGTTGTATTTGCAGTTAAATCAGTATGGTTGAGATCAGTAAGGTTGCCTTTGTATAATACAGTTCCTCCACCTGACAGGCTTGCTCCAACTGAATATATAGTGTTATTGGCTGGAGTTCCAAAGATATTAGTAGATGAATAGGCAATGATTACATCGTTATTTAAAGTATTTTTTGTCCAATTTAAATTAATCTGGTTTGTGCTTGTAGCAATAGCCGTAATTGAGGATGGATTCTCCGGGACTTCTTTAATCTGAATATTATCAACAGCCCACATAAACGCACCAGTAGGGGAACAAGTGTAGTTCCACTTGAATTTAACCTGCGACTGACCTGCTGCAACTGGCAGATTTAGAGAAACTGTAGCATTGTTCTGGTCAGAGGTGTAACTTGCAAGTGCATTCCAAGTACTACCATTGTCGATACTGTACATAACTGTTCCGGTTGACGGGTTAAAATTAGCGGCGTCAAAATGATGTTTGAAATTTAATGTCACACCTGTATAGCTCGATAGGTCAAAAACTGGTGATATCAAGTCTGTATTGTAATTGTGGGCGACATTAAATTCCCCTTTAAAATAAGCATAATTTCCACTAAGATCTGGAGGTAAGTTCGTGTTTGAAGTTGTTCCGATCTTCCAATTTCCCTCTCCGGTATTATCTGTCGTAGTCCAGCAACCAAAGTAATCTCGTTCAAAATCTTCAGTAAAAGTGTCAACGTCAATATTACAATTTGTTGTTCCAACACCTGTTAATGCTGGTGTCAAATAACAATTATCAACATACTCATAAACTGAAAAATAATATGATGTTCCGCCACTCAATCCAGTCAAACTTACAGAAGTGCCTGAACCATTATACACTACATAATTTCTCCAGCCTATTTCATCTCCCGTTTTAAAATTGGCATTGGCAGTATAAGTCGCTCCATTTAATGGATCACAATCAACTACACTACCTTCATGGGCTATCACAAGCACTTTGTTGCCACCACCACGCGTCCAGCTGATATTCATCGAAGTAGAAAACTGTGGTGTAGCTGTAAACGTAGAAGCCTGAGTGGTAAATGTAGGTGTACAAGCAGTGGGAGTTTCTATTGTAAACGAAACTGTATTGTCGGCGTTCTCCGTAATTTTTGTAAGAGGCATTCCTGTATTTACGCCCGACCACGATTTGGCACTAGGAGTTCCTGTGTCGTAAAAAGCAGTTTTTCCTAAGCTTCCAGGGAAGGGACATCCTGTGCTATTTATATCGCCAAAGCTAGCAGGGTCGGATTTGGGAATAGCCGAAGTAGCACTTGCACATACAGGATATAAGCCTTGATGTGGTCCGGCTACTATGTTGTTACTCGCTGTATGCGCTGCAATGTAAGTGCCATCCACATGGTAGACCATAAGACCATGCCCCGGAACATCTATGTTGAATCTTGTTTGTTGTCTGTTTTCAATCAGAAAATACTCATTGTCCGTTTTCGTGTTATATTTGTATATCTGAGGGATTACAGACGGAGTTGAAGATATGTCGGCGGTGATATATGTTCCGTTAGATATCAATAGGGTAGGAGAAGCCCAATTAAATTGAATTTTTACGTAGGGGTTAAAATGGGCTGGAGAGCTACCCGAAGGAGCTCCATTATACACCCCCGTTGCCATTACATCCCAATAGCCGGTTCCCTTGAATTGACCATCTGTAGCGTAATTGGTATCATAAAAATCTTTAGCTCCACAGACATGACCAAACTCGTGGCAGATAACCCCAATAGTAGTAATGTCAGTTCCTCCTGCTTCCAACTCATTTGAACAGGAGTATTTTGATATTTTTACTCCATCAAGTGTTTGTGTCGTAATACTCCCGGCGTGAGGCCAAATCGTAGAGGTTAAATATGGTGAAGTTGCTTCGCCATATCCGGCATATATCACATAAACTCCTTCAACTTCACCTATTTCGTTCGCATATTCTGCATAATTTACATCCGGATTCGCAGCTAACACAGCTTCTGTGATTAATGCTTTTGCATTTGTATCGTGCGCACCATTTGCACCTGTAGCTCCATAATGTGCCATATCGTATTTTGCATGGTAAGGGCCTGTCACGGTGGTTGTAAGGTCAAAGTTCTTATATGATGATTCGTAAAAGAAATCGCGTACGCTTCCATGTGCTTTGCCGTTATTGCTATACCCTTCTGTATTCAACAACTCATTAAAATCATTATGTGCAGTTAATGGGCTATTAAACGGTTGATCAGTAAAATCAATGAGAATTAATAACAGTTTCTTGCTCCCTGATGGCGAAAAAACTCTCTGCGGTTTCGATATTTTCTGCATTCCGATAGAGTGGGGTAAGCTGTCAGTCCCACTAGTTGAAGCTTCCCAAGACGATTTTATTTTTGAGATCTGTTGCTGGCTATAATTAACTCCTTTCGAAACTCTTTTGAGTAAACTGATTTCTTCCATGGTTCGCTTGTCCGCTTCATGTGCAATAACACCTGATGGTTGAAGATCGCCAGTACTGCTTAGCGTTGCATATTCATAACCATTTTTCCCATTATTAATTAATTTGAACCCATCCATGGTTTCTGCCCATGAAATTACTTCATCGCCATAAAACCGAATTGTAATTACCGATCCATCAGGCTGAGTGTACTTAAGTGGACGTGGATCAACCGGAACTGCAAATGTAGATAGTGAAGAAAAAAATTCTATTGCTATCAGAAGGGCAAAAATAGTTTTACATTTCATGTGTAAATAATTGTTTTTTTTAAGGTCAAATGGAACTTGCGTGTCAGATTTTCAATTCTTTGATGAACTTTTGTAACTATCTGATTTTATACTAAAATGATTATTTATAGAGTCAGATAAAACAAGAATATCATGTTTTATAATTTTCCGGCTATAGTAAATGGAGTGAGCCTCAAATTTTGTGTTCGTTATATAAGTTGTTCTGCTAATATAATATTCTGCTTTAAAATGTATTTGAGCAGAAAGATGTGCTACCACAAAGGCATAATGACCTTTTAATGGGAGTAAAGTATAATTGACGCTTTGAGTCATGGAGGCTTATACGTTCAAAAAAATAACGTTGGTTTTATCTGTAACTTAAATGAAAACTGATTTTTAGAACATGCTTTTAGAACATGAAGTTTTCGGGTACAAAGTAAGGGTGTATTTCAGTAAAAACAATATATACCCTTCTATATAACATCTATACAATAGGTTATATTTATCCACCGATTTTTTGTTAATTGCCAGGGATTGCTGTGAGTAATACTCATTTGCTGATAAGATATATCAATTTTGAAGTATACATAGACATAATAAATATCTACTATATTGAAGAAATAGAACCATGATTAAGATAGGTTCATGAGAAAATCAACAAGGTTTTCTTCCTGTTTTAAATTCATTTTTTTACGCAGGCGATACCTGGCCATATCAACGCTTTGTGGATTTTGGAAAGTAATTGACGCAATGTCTTTTGAAGTGAGGTTTAAACGCAATAGCGCACATAGTTTTTTTTCCCCCGAGGTAAGATCGGGAAATAATAAATTTAATTTATAATAAAATGATTCGTATACACTCTCAAAGCGTGATTCGAATTCATTCCAAAAATTCTCCCCTGTGTTTAAATTGAATTTTGTAATGGTTTGACGAATCAATTCGTTCCCCTTTTTATTTGTGAAAGTTCTTATCCTTGACAGGTCCGAAATAAGGCTGTTGTTAAGCTCGCTAATTTGAATCAATCTTAAAGCACTTGAAGTAAGTTCTCGTTTTTTGTTTTCTAAAATGTCATTATGCGCTTGTTTAAGCTCTGAAATATCTGTCAATACACACATGATTTTTTGCGGCTCATTTTGCGAATCACAAAACAATGTTTTTGAAAATACAAAATCCAGATTTCCTAGATTCAATTCATAAAAGACATCCTTCTTATCACATTTTAATTTTATGTCCTGTTCTAAATGAATGCCAGTCCTTGCATCATCTAAATAGTCATACACCATTTTACCTTCAAGATCATGATCTGAAAGCCCGAGTAAGTTTTCAAACCGCCTGTTGTAACCATTAATAATTCCATCGAGATTATAATATACAAATGGATGAGGAATATTCTCTATAATAGCCTGAATTAACTTATTTTTACCCTTAATCTCATTAAGCTTATCTTTTAAAGCCTTTCTGGAATCGGAGATTTCTAACATCGATTTTACTCTGGCTATCAGCTCGATATTATCAATAGGTTTTCTAATATAATCAACAGCTCCAGACATCAATGCAGTATACAGGTTTTCGGAATTTGTCATTACACCTGTGCACATTACAACTGGTATTTCTGATGTCAATTCATGTTGTTTTAGTTTTTTAATAAGGTCAATCCCATTCAATCCCGGCATTTCCCAATCGGTTATTATTAAATCCGGTTGTTCGGAAATAGCTATTTTGAAGGCAAGTTCTCCATTTAAAGCCTGATATAGTGTATAAGGTTCTTTAGATTCGACAAGACTATGTACAATTGATTTGATATTGTCGATTTCATCATCAACCACCAGAATTTTGTGCAATTTCATTAGGCCATTTTTAAGTATTTATTATTTTCCTTTTGAACATTGAAATCATATCCCCCAAAATATCATCAGCAATTTTGTAGCTACAAAAATAAACATTTATAACGAATCATCGTCTATTCCAATAAATAATAGTTTCTTATATAGATATTCATTACCAGCATCTATTGCTCTAATTAAATTTTTTTTCCACTCTCTTATCTCGTCGTTTGAACCATCTATTTTCTCAATAATGACATTCAATTCCGAAATTTTATAGATTTCCGTATTTTGCAATTTCAGCAAATATTCTCGTATTAATTGTTGGCTTGTCAAAGAAAGCTCTTTTGTTTCTGTATCAAAAAAATCAGTTAATTCCGGATCAATAATTGTATTTTCATCAGATTTGATCATCGGAAGTGTAAACCAAAACGTACAACCTTTATTCTGTTCTGAATCAACATTAATTTCACCAGCATGTGCTTCAATAACCATTTTACAATAAGTCAAACCCAATCCTGTGGAACGTGCCGACCCTGAATTTTTAGCAATAACCTGCCCGAATTTCTCAAAGATCAGATTCAACTTCTCAGCAGCAATACCTATTCCATTATCGGTGATCGACACTTTTACACATGAGCCTGTTTGTTGCTCATTCATTAGTTCGGTGTCGATAATAATACGTCCATTATTAGGGGTATATTTAATGGCATTGGTAAGTATGTTCATAAACACCCGTTCAATCATTTCAGCATCCGCCTTCACAAATATATTTTTCTTTACGCAATTTAAAATATTGATATTCTTTTCCTTACTTAAAAACAAAACACTTTCAATTGCCTTTTTTGAAATGTCAAATAAGCAAACTTTCTCAATATTTAATAGTATCTTCGTTTCTTCATATTTATTTACATCGAGGATGTTCATAACGGAGTTTAACATTTGCTTGCCAGTTTGTTTTATTCGCATTAGTTGATTTGCCGGATCAGAATCCGTGTTGTTAATGATGAGGTTGATAGGATTCTTTAGATCGTGAACAATCATACTGGTAATGTCCTGTTTGAACTTATCCATCTCAACCAGTCTTTCGTTGGTGATTTTCAATTCCTTTGTTTGTTTAATAATCTCACTTGTTCGTTCCTCAACAATAATCTCAAGAGATGCTTTTTGCTTTTGTAACCTTCGGCTATAAAGCTTTATCGAAGTATATATAATAGTTATAAAAAATATAAAATATAAGATATAGGACCACCAGGACCTATACCAAGGTGGTGAAATAAGAAATTTATACTCAGCAATATCACTTATAACACCATAAACGTTTTTTGCCCTAACCTTAAAGGTGTATTTGCCTTCAGGCAGGTTCGTGTAGTTAGATTTGTTTTCAGTGCTCCAATCACTCCATTCCTTATCAAAACCAATGAGTTGGTGTTGAAATTGAGTTTCTTCCGGATCTTCAAAAAACAATCCTGAATAAAAAAAAATAAGAGAATTGTAATGGAAATCAAGCTCATGAACCAATTCCGGATTTTGAATAAGAGATGCAATTTTTGTCGACCCTACCCATTTATGAAAACTTCCATCAAAAAGCACTGAATCATTCCCTACTTCAACTTTGCTAATTATAGCATTGAACGGTTTTTTAAAATTTCGTCGATTTTTTATGTCGTAATAATAAAGTCCATCAGGCGAACAAAAGCTGATAAGAGAATCCTCACCAACACTCAAACTCTCTACTACGAAACTAAGTCTGTTAAAGCCACAAGTATCGAAGGTTTGCTTTGTTCCACCATAGGTTGCGGAATACACTCCGTTACCAGCAATTAGATACTTGTTTTCTGTAACATGAGCAACAATGGGATATGAATCTTTTATTGTATCGCCAAACAACATGCAGTGTTCGAAGCGAATAAGTGAATCGGCTTTATTCCTTCCACGAGGGAATCTTGGTTGCAAAAGCCCCGATCCTGTAGCGATGGTAATTTCATTATTCACCTTGTAAGTTTTGGTGCCACACAAATTATAAAGGCCATTATTCTCTCCTAATAATGTTACCCGATAGTTCTTTATGTTTCCATCTAAGAATCGTAAAAAATATATTCCATCAAATTGAGTGTTCAGCCAGAGATTTCCGTTTTTATCAAATGTTATCCGACGAATTTTCTCAGTAATTTCAGGAATATTCATTTCATCAATTACAGCTATTTTGTTGATGTTTTTATTGCCATTAAGTTTTAAGGCCAACAGTTTGCCTCGCATTCCTACAAAAATAATATTAGGAAACAATGGGCTTGTATTGAAACAATGGGCTTTTTGCGGAACGGCGATTTCATATATCAGCTTAGCTGTATTGTTATTAACTACCCAAACCCCCTTGCTACATAATGCGTAAAGTTGTTGGTTCATCTCCATAAATTCCCAACTCTCATCTTCAATTGGTTTTATTTTGATAAACTTTTGACTATCTTCAGATTTAATTATGTCGAATGGGGGTAGATAATATATACCGTCAATTGTAGCAATATACCTTTTTTTATTAAATAAATAGGACTCTATGACATTTGAGTTAATATTGTTTTTTTCGCCAAACTTTAACGCGGGAAAATTAATGTCAATTTTTGAGATACCTTTCGAAGTGCATATCCAAAGATTTTTATCGTTGTCAACCTGAATTTCATAAATGGAACCTGACGAAAATCCATTGTTTTTGTCAATAACTTGTATAATATCTCCATTAACCGACAGAATGACGATTTTATTCGTTTTTGTAGTAACTACAAGCTTCTTATTGTCAATTAGTTTCAGATCATTTATTGGATTGTTTTCAAAAAAAACTTTACCACTCGTTTTTATCTCGTCGATTTGTAATGTTTTAGTATTAAATACGCACAACCCTCTTGATCCATTCAAAGCAAAGAAATCATTTCCACGCCAATGTGTTAAACGGAAACAAATCTGTGAGGAAACCGGAAATAGAGTTGTGTTTTTCAGCAAGCATAAACCGTTTTGGGTAGGAAGGTATAATTGGTCATTGAGTACATAAGCATCCTGTACCAGAAAATCGACTGCAATTATAGAAATTTTCTTTTCAAAATATCTGAAGATATACTTGTTTGAACAATAATATACTCCATGCGATGTAGTAAAAACGCCCCAAATATCTAAAAACTTAATACCTTTATCGCTAACAGATTTTGAAATTGAAACATAGCTCATTTCACCCTTATTGTTGGGCTGCAAAAACCCAAAATCATCAGATGCTCCAACATAAACCCGCCCCAATGAATCAACAGCCATTTTCCGGACAATAGAATTGTTGCTATTTCTAATACGCTTCCATTGTCTTCCATCAAACTCAATGACCCCTTCCATATCACCGACGTAGACCATTCCTCTTTTATCCTGTACCCAGCACCAGATTTGTGGGCCTCCTTGAATTTCTTTAGATGTGTAGTTTGTGATATACGGCGAACCTTGCAAGATGTCGGCATGCACAGAATCGCACAATGACATGATCGCCAATAACAAAAACAATAATAATTTATTCTCTATTCTATTTAATCTCATATTTTAACTGATTGTTTACAATGACTAAGTTAACATCTATGTATCTAATTCATTAATTATTTAAGAATAATGCTAACATATAATTATTGATAGTTTTTTCGCATAAATCTATAGAATTTTTCGCTCAAGAAATCAATATACTAATAATTGCAAGAAGTTAAGAATGTGTTTTTAAGCATAAACTATTGCTGGGTTTCGAGTATTTGTAAATCAGACTATTTTATTCATCTCAGCAAATATAATATATTTTTTAAGAAACAATAATGAATATATTATAATTTTCCGCTTTTTAACGAAGTTTATTGAATAAAACTCGAAAAGAAAAAAGCTGGAGTTTTCTTGTTATTTCAAACCGGACTTTTTGCTACAAGTTTATTGGGTAGTTAAAATATTGAATATACGCTTTAATGGAATCAGTATTAAAACAAGGATGAATGAAAGCAATAGATATTTAGTCAAATAAATATGTAATCTGACAGTTGGTATAGCTTTCAACGTTCTTTGATTAACTTCATTTAACTATAAAAAGAGTGGCTCAATTGGATTTTCAGGCACTATAAGTAGTGCGAGATGATAATATATTGCATGTTTAACAGTGGTTTAAGTTGATTTGCATTGGTGATTTAAGAAAGAAATCTAAAAACAGTCCTTCGTAAATGAGCGAATTTGGTCAACCTGAAAAAACATTTTTTGTATCCGGCAAAAAGCTTAATTGTCATTAATTCACGAACAGTGGAATCAGGTTTTGCATTGTTGTTAAGATATTTACAATTAATCTTGAGTGTTAATTTAAAGTCTGGCAAGTTGAAAATATACGAATATATATCAATCCACTTCAGTTCGTTTTCTCTTGAAATCATAATCAAAGAGAATTAAAGGTGTATGTTCTGTTAAGATGCGTATAACCAGATAGATATCTGGTGTATGGTAAATATACGTTCGTTTTATAGACAATCAACTCATTAATAATTTAGTTAAGAAGTTCTCAATATTACTATTGCATTATTTATGTAATACATATTATGTGTTTTGCTATATGCTGTAATATAGAATGTTACAATGTTTTGTATAGAATAAATAAATAATCTGCAAAATATTTGTAGTAGATTTTGGATTACTTTTGCGATTATTTTGCAATTAATTTAAACATATGAAAATAAAATTTCTTATTATTCTTATTGTATTACTAGTATTTGAATCAAATGCGCAAGAAAAGTCTAAAATATCCCATTGGTCGTTTACATTAGAAACCGGAATCAATCAGTTTGATGGAGATATGTCACAAAACTACAACAGTGTAATCCCAAATTCAGAGTTCAAATTATCATCGGGAGGATCATTGGAATATACCATAACTCCAATATGGGGATTAGGATTAGAGTTTTACTATTTGCCTTTAAGTGCCAAACAATCAAATCATTATTTCACAAGTGATTTGTACCATGCCAATGCATATTTATCAATAAATGTTCTGAATCTATTTTCAGATGAGATTGATACAAGATGGGGTATATGGGGAACTTTAGGCGGAGGTTTAGGCTACTATAATTCTCTTTTCTATAGTAATACTACCCAGATTAGTGCAGTGAAAAACGGTCTGGCAATTATCGTCCCCATTGGTGTAAATATAGAGTATAATCTTACCAAGTCCTTAGCTATAGGTGGAAAGATTCAATATCGTTCACATAACAAAGACAACCTGGAAGGAAATGGAGAGTATAATTACAGTGGTGTTACTAACGATTTCTTGTCGCTTGGAACATTAAATCTGAGGTGGAAAATAAATGCAAATAACAAAAACCACGTTAGAAATCTGAATACTAAAACATTTGCCCCTGAAGAGGCTATGATACCTGCACGTCAGGCTAAAGCCAAAGCTGACTCATTACAGGGTAAAGTGGATTCTCTACGCAACGAAATGAATGTTATAAAACCCAAAATTGAGAAAATAGAGATGATTCTTGAAAATGGAGTAGCTTCAAAAGTAGACAAAACAGAACCGGTGGAAACAAATGATAAACCTGTTGTTGCTAATCCGGAGTTAACCAAGCCAGTTGAGAATACCGGTGACGATGAAGATTATGACAACGATGGAGTACCTAACAAAAGAGATAAAGAACCTAATACCAAAGCTAACAAAGCGGTTAATTATTGGGGAGTTACTATTAGAGGAGTAAATATAAATGGTTTTGGCTCGGTATATTTCGACTTCAATAAGATTGACTTAGATGCTACTGCAATGAAAGAAATCAAATTAATTGCAAAAAAAATGAACTCGGATCCAACGCTGTTACTCGAAATTAGAGGTTTTGCCGACAATGTGGGGAATGTACAATACAATCAGAAACTAAGCCAACGACGTGCTGATATTGTAAAAAATGTATTAATAAACACCTTTAAGGTGTCGGCTGACAGAATTATAGCCAATGGAAAAGGCAAAGTGATTGACATGCTAGGAGCTAACCGTTTGAACAGGAGATGTAATTTCTATTTTAACGAATAAAATCGTATCTGACTTTTAATCTTTGTTAATTACAACTTTATTCCCAATTGAGATTAAACAAGCAGAACTTATGGTATTAAAATTTACCAATACACTTATTGAACCTAACATTGAATAAAATAATAAAATATTCACAATCCATGAATAAAATATCATTTACAATATATTTGTTAATGCTGGTTATGCTACAAAATCTTTATGCACAAACAACGACGGTAACTTTTGTGAATACAGGAGCTATGAATGTTTCCTCGGGAGGAGTAAACGGAGTAGCACTTTATGTGCCGGATGCAATGAGGCAACTATCTGTTAGTGGAAGAGATGTCGAAATAGTGCATAATGGTATAACTGAATTAGGTGGTAATTTTTATCATGATGCTATAAGTAATGTATTTAAAGTAGATGTAAATTCTACTGTGACGACATCTACTGGAAAGTTTAGGTTTGTAAAAGATCGGGGTATTAACCGTACTATCGCTACACAGTCTGTTGGGATCAATACATTCGACAGAGGTCTTTATTATATAGCATTCCCAAACATCGAAATCGAAACAAACGATTCGATTATCATTCCCGGAAAAATGGGAATTGATGCAACAACGCTCAAACGGGTCAGTTCGAAAACAGGACAAATGGTACTTCGCTCTGATGTGATTACAGATGCAAAGGGAACCAATGCTTACGATGCCTCGTTGCGTATAACAGGTGCCGGATTATCTGCGGGAGTTGTTGATTTGGGAGCTGTTGTAGTGGAACGTGACATGTCAATCTATCGTCCGGATGTTAGTACTTCCCAACTTTTCGGTTTTGCGACACCTTTTAAAAATACGCAGTTATCGGGCTATTTCGCAGGGAACTGGTTACGACGACCTTTACATAACGCTACATTCGACCATACTACTTATGTTTACGGAAATAAAAATACAGATCCTGCCGATGGAGTAATTGATGTAGATCAATATGTTTATCGGGCCGCCGAAACCCTTGTGCCCGCACAAGCCTATCTTATCAAGCCCCGTCCAAAAGGATTTGATTACAGCACGTTACAAGCATCGAATGGGTTATGGTATACCGGTGAAGCTAATCCATCATTGTACGATAAAGGAAAGTTCTATTTCGCAGGGAAGGTATATACTGTTACGCCTTATCGGGAACAATTGTTTGCTGATGATATATTGTACTCAAATACAATCAATACCTCGGGCTCAAATTTGGCTAATACAGTTAATCTGTTGATTGGTAATTCTTATACTTGTCCTATTCCAACAAAGTTATTGGCACAGAACATGGAAAATTCAGGTTTGACGTTTTCACCTTATATTTATGTTTATCCTGCCGGAGCTACGACTTATCTGCCTTTAAGTATTTCAGGAATAGGAAATAGTATAGTTGTTTCTGATGTTAGCGAGATTCCGGCCATGAGTATTTTTATGGTACGGTTGGCAAAAAATAATGTACAAAACGGCATATTTACCATCGGAAAATCCATGCAACGTCATGCCGATGTGGCTCATAATAACCCTCAAACTGTCAAGGCGGCCGAAACAGTCAGTAAAACAAACTCAAGTAAAATTACAAATCAGGTGATTTTAAGAGTCTCTCCTGTTGGCAATGATAATATCTATGATGTGGCAGCTATTGGTCTGCGTGAAGACGCAAGTCAGGGAAGTGATGATTATGATATAGCAAAAGCTTATATAAACGATAATAATATATTTCAGTTATATACGCTTTCTTCTACAGGAAGCAAACTAACTTCAAACGGTTTACCGCTTACAACTGATACGGTAAAGCTTGTGTTTGAGCCATCAGTTGCTGGAGGAGAATATAAACTTACAACCGCTTATGCAGAAACACTTGAAACAGACGGTTTGTGGATTTATGATAAAAAACTCGATAAATGGACAGATATTAAAGCAGATGGAAGTTTTACTTTTAGTACTACTGCTACCGATGCTTCCGATCGTTTCTATTTGCTTTTCAATAGCCCGGACATACATAAAGATCAGGATAGTAATAGCTTGCATCTTTACTATGGTGATAACAATCTTATAGTACGCCAATTAAGCAAATCGGATATAGGAAGTACTATTGCATTATATGACCCTCGCGGCAGGCAAATGCATGCTACTCAAGTAACTACTTACCCCAACATGAACATACCGGTACAATATCTATTACCTGGAGTCTATTTAGTGCACTTAAAAGGCGAAGAAACCGGTATCGCAAAATTTATCAAACAGTAGAAGTAACAGTTTTATCGACATTAACGAAAAATGAAAAATAAGAATTTAACCATATCTTTAATTATCGTGTTACTTTTCGCAGCGCTATTTAATATGTTAAAAAAGGCAGATGAGGGAGTTGAACGCAAGTCATTCAAAAGTTCAAATTCAATAGCTGCCGGGAAATACGACAAACTTATTACTTCTGTAGAAAAAACTAAATTTGTGCGTTTTTTGGGAAGCAAAAGAAAAGAGATTTCCAATTACAAGATGAGTGTAACGAAACAAGAAGAAAATAGTTTTGATACTGGCATAGGTGTTTTTGAATCACTTTCAGGTTCGTATGAAAAAAATATCAAATCAAATCATTACGATAAGAAAATGGAAAACAGCTATGAGTATAGTTTTAATTCGATGCAAAAAAATACGAGTATAAACAATCAGGGTGTTTTTAACCCCAACTTTACAAATGTAACAAGTTTTATCGGCACAAGAAGAAATACAGAGGAAGCTACACCAAATAAGGTTTATACTCTGTCAAATGAATTAGCGTACAATAATATATCTAAACCGCTATTTGCCTCCGGCAATGGGTCTGAGGGTGGTGAAGATCCTTTTGATGGGGGTGGAGGCGTTGATAATGGTGACTATTATAATGATACACCTGTGGGTGATGGCATCCCTTTTATGCTTTTTTTATCAGCTATATTTATTGGAATAAAAAAAATACAAAAAAAGATATAGTAGTTTATCAATTGTGGAATGAATAATAAATAATTAAGAATATTTAATCAAAATAATCAACAGAAATGAAGAAGATTTTATTTAGCATAGTATTGATACTTACAACTGTTTTTTTTAGTAATTTAAATGCACAAGTAACAATAGGTAGTAATGCTGAACCCAATTCAGGAGCAGTACTTGATTTGATAAGTGGTGGTGACAAGCTAATAAGTGGTGGTGAAAAGGGTCTGTTAATGCCAAGAGTAGCATTGACTTCTACTAGAGTATTTGGACCTGTAATATCAACGGATGGAACATTAAATAATGTTGCAAATACGAAACACACAGAAGGTATGACCGTTTATAATACCGCTACAAATAATTCAGATACCGGCTATGAAGTAAGCCCTGGATATTACTACAATGATGGAACTAAATGGGTTCGTTTACCTAGTCGATATACTAATTGGTTTTTTATGCCATCGGTAAGTTTTAATACTTCTGCGATTGTAACTAATCAGACAAAGGATTTATACGCTTTGTACAAAGCACAATTCATGACACCAGCAGTTAAAAGTACAACAGCACCTGCATCCTTACCCTATGTTCCTGCTGCTACTGATATGTATTATTACATAACTGAATTTGATACGAATGTTTTCGAAAATGTTACTGTTGATGATAATGGTTTAATGAAATACGATGTTAAAGCCGATGCTACGGATTGTTCGTACATTAATATCGTATTTGTGCTGAAATAAAAGGAACTAAGCCTTGTTAAACTTGTCTGATTTAGAAGTCTGGCAGGTTTAATAAGCTTAAAGTCTCTTTAAAGTATATAGATTAGAATAAAATGTATTTCCCAATATTTTTTTGAATTCATTTCGATTCACATGTGTCGTAAAAAACCAACTTTTTTTCTAAAAAATTTCAAATGTATGAAAAAAGTATTTTATCTTCTTATTATCTTTTTATTGGAAATAAATTTTCAAAACATTTATGCTCAGTGTACATCTGGAACTTTACTTTCTATTACAGACCAGAATGCTGCATATACTTTTGGTGCTGGTACAACTTATTTACCAAGTGGAAACGTAAGTACGAACGGAGCTTTGACATTTACAAATGGTGGAACCTTGTGTATTGGTTCGGGTGCAACTTTAAATCTTAACTCCAATACTTTCACACTGGCTGCTGCCAGTAATTTTACAATCAATGTTTATGGAACATTAAACTTTGGAACCAATCCTACATTAGCCGGGAAATGGACCATAAATATATACTCAGGTGGAACTTTCGGTGCGACAGGAAAGAATTTTCAATTTAGTGGAAGCGAAATAAATATCAATAATTCAGGTACTTTTAATATTGGGAAACTTGAAATGACTGGTTCTGCTGCTACAGGTTCGATAAACAATACCGGCAGCATGACGATTACTGATGATTTTAACTTTGCGGGAAATACATTTTCTCTAAATAATAATTCAACCACTCCCTTTTCTTTGAAAACATTGGCTATTAGTAATACTGCAGCGGTAGTAACTATCGTGAACAATACAGTAATGAATGTTTCGTCTACCCTTAATCTAAATAACGGAAAAGCAAATTTTAAAAACTTAGGGACATTAACTGTCGGGCAAAATTATAATAGTTCACCAACGTCTACTTACGTTAATTGTGGTACGTACAATGGTTCATTTAATTTGAATGGTGGAGGAAAATTGATTAATTCCGGAACTTTCACTTCGGGAAGCATAGAATTTGGAGGAAGTGCATCAAGAGTTGAAAATTATGGTCGCTTCACAATGACGGCAGGTATTAACATGTCTGGTTCGGTATTTTATAATGAAGGAATAATGAAATTTACTTCAGGTTACTTTCAGGGAACAGGAACACTTCAAGGGCCAAGTGGAAGTACAAAGAAAGGATATTTCTCCTGGACCGGGCAGGCTTCACTGAATAACCCAACTATCGGACCAAACCTCAATTTCAGCGGCTCGGCAACAGCAATGTTTAATGGGTCTCAAATAATTACCGGAACTGTTCTTTTTAATCAGGCGGAAAGTAGTGTAATCTTATCACAGAGTGTAGATTGCCCTAATGCCGATGGAACTCCGGCTACTCCTGTTCCAACACAAACATCCGTTTGTTATGGAGTTGATCTTACTTCTTTACAGCCTTCATATAGTAATGTGGTTTATGAATGGTGGACTGGTTCAACATCTGCAAGAACAGCCCAAATAACTTCAACCTCTTCGCCATCTGTCACTAATTACACAGCAACAGGAACTGTTTACTTTTGGGCAAAAAACGTATCCTCGGGAGTTTATTCAAGTGCAGGTACCGCGGTTACTGTAAATGCCCTGCCACCTACACCTTCGGTAAGTACAACCACACCGGGGAATGTTTGTCCTGCAATAACTGTAAATCTGACTTCTATAATTACAAATGCATCAGGATATACCGTATATTATAAAACCACCAATAGCTCTTCTGGTCCCGATGTACCTGACCCGACAAAAGCCGTAGCTGGAGTTTACTACATCTTTTTCAAAAATTCTTCCAATTGTTATAACAATACAGGTGTTTCAGTTACCGCAACTGTAAGCAACTGTCCACCTGCAGGTACAAATGATCTCGGAAATGTAAATGAAGATGCTACGCTTACAGTTGCAAAGATAGCTGGAGTTCTCGGTAACGATTCTGATCCGAATAGCGATGTTCTAACCGTATCAGCCATACGTACCGGAACCGAAGCTTCAGGTACCGGAACTTCAGGAATTGTAGCCATGCCTCTAACCGGAACTTATGGTACATTTACCCTTGCTGCCGACGGTAGTTATACTTATGTAGCCAATCTGACGGCTGCGCAAGCACTATCTGCCGGTGCTACTGCAATCGATTATTTTACATACACAGTAAGTGATGGTAAAGGAGGAACTGATTTAGCTCAATTGTCAATTACAATAACTGGAGTGAATGATGCTCCAACAGTTGCCGCCATTACTAAAACAGGAACTGAGGACACTAATATCTCTTTCACGGCTACTGATTTTACAAGTAAGTTTACGGATGTAGACGGATCTTTGACTAAAATAAAAATTACTTCATTGCCTGCCGACGGAACTTTATATTTAAACTCTACGGCAATTACCCTGAATCAGGAAATTAATTATACTGACTTTGCTAACATAAAATTCACTCCTGCAGCCAACTGGAACGGATCTACTTCTTTCAACTGGAATGGATCTGATGGAACTACTTATGCTGCAAGTTCAGCAGCTGTAAATATTACTATAAGTCCGGTGAATGATGCCCCTGCTACCATCAACGATGTAAATACTACTTTTGTTGGCATGGTGGTCAATGGGAATGTGCTGACCAACGACAGCGATCCGGAAGGGAATACGCTTATAGTAAACACCACTCCGAGTATAAATCCCTCACATGGATCGGTTACTTTGAATGCAAATGGAACGTACATTTACACTCCTGTCGCTGGCTATACAGGTGAAGATAGTTTCAGTTATCAGGTGTGCGATAACGGAACGCCTTCGGCATGTGCAACTGCATCTGTTACAATTGATGTAATTCCAACTCCAACATCCGGAAATGATGCACCTGTGGCGGTAAACGATAATTATCAGGGAGCATTAAACAAAACTGTAACGGGAAATGTATTGTCGAACGATTTAGATCCTGATGGAAATGCATTGACAGTCAGCTCTGTAAAGGTTGATTTGGATGGAGATGGGCAGGCAGATGATACTATGTCAAATTTCAATACCACAACGCCAACATCAGTCTATGGTATTAATGCAGCTGGCTCTATAGTTGTGGCGGGTACTTTGATCCTGAATAGTGCTGGTGCTTTTACCTTTATTCCCGCTACTGGATTTACCGGTACAGTAGTTTATGCCTACGTGAACAGCGATGGATCATTGAGCGATGATGCTACGGTCTCTATTAAGATATTAAACGGAGTAACAGCAACAACGAATTCAGTATATGCTATTGCCGATGCTGCCAGTACGCCTGTCAACACTGCAGTAAGCGGAAATGTACTTAGTAACGACTATGATCCGGAGAACAACAGCATGAGCATAAATAGTCCGGGAACATATACCACAACAAGAGGAGGAAGTCTCACAATAGCCACCAACGGATCATATACTTTTACGCCAAAAGTAGGTGATACGGGAGATGACACCTATAATTATACTGTTTGTGATAACGGAACTCCGCAGGCTTGCAGCTCGGCGTCATTAACCATTGCTGTTTATCCTGCACCGACGGGAGTTAATGATGCGCCTGTCGCCGTTAGCGATGCCTTTAAAGGCAATGTGGGGTCATTGTTGACTGGAAATGTAAAAACAAACGATGTAGATCCAGATGGTGATGTTCTGACTTTAAGTTCGGCTTTAGTAGCTACCGGAAGCGATGGAGTAGCAAACGATCCTTTAACCTTAGGTAGTTCAACAACTGTTTATGGTACAAATGCCGGAGGCACAAAAGTAGTGGCAGGTAATCTGACATTGAACAGTGATGGGACATTCAGTTTTGTACCTCTCACTGGGTTTGTTGGAACTGTGGACTATAACTATACCATTTCCGATGGTCATGGTGGAACCGACAATGCAAGTGTAAAATTGTATATAACTGGTGCAAATACTACTGTTGCTGTGGATGATAGCTATTATGGAAATGCTGGAACTAACATTACTGGAAATGTCAAATCAAATGACTACGACCCGATGGGTTATTCGCAAACAATTACAGCTCAAACCAATGCTCCGACTGCACATGGTAAAATAACATTGCTTACGGATGGGTCATTTATATATACTCCAAATGCAGGTTACTTCGGTACCGATCAGTTTATTTATACAATATGTAATAGCGCGACTCCGCAGGCTTGCAACAAGGCAACGGTATATCTGAATGTGGCAAAAACTACAAAATCATGTCTTATTTCAAACAAAATGATTACAACAGAAATCAAATAAAACCAATCATCGAATCATAAACATATTAGCCAACAAAAGGATAAAATGTTTTTTCCATTTAGGTTTTAGGCATCAAAAATACTTACTAAAAAAACAACCGGGAAAGCTTTTTCAAGTAATCCCGGTGTCATAAGTGTTTAAAATTCAATATTAAATTTTCAGAGTTTCTTCAAACCTTTCATTTCTTCTTTGGTCGTTTTTTTTAGGCTAATGGCCACGCCGCCGCCGGGTGCAAGTTTTTGTTTCAATACAGTTTTGCTGTTAACGAGCACTTTACGAATATTGTAGGCTATTGGATTTTTTTGCCAGTCGGCATCTTTTGCATCTTCATAAATATCGGCAATGTACCATTCATTTTTATCGAGAAAATCGAAATCGATAAGAGCTTTGCGTGCTTCTTCGTCGGTGATGGCGCCCACAAACCAGTTGTCAGCATTTTTTTGCTTACGTGCCACTGTGATAAATTCTCCCGGTTCGGCTTCAAGGTATTTAGTATCGTCCCAATCCACAGCCACATCTTTGATAAACTGAAATGCATCCATACGTTTTTCGTAATTTTCAGGGAGGTCGGCAGCCATTTGAAGCGGACTGTACATAGTTACATACAATGCAAGCTGTTTGGCCAATGTGGTGTGTACCTGATTTGTTTTGCTTGGGTCGTAGTAACTCATTTTTATTTCGAAAATGCCGGGAGTGTAGTCCATAGGCCCACCCATCAAACGGGTAAAAGGTAATATTGTTTCGTGTTCGGGTGGATTTCCTGCGCTCCAGGCATTGAATTCGTTGCCACGGGCTGCCTCGCAAGCCAACCAGTTTGGATAGGTACGATGTAAGCCGGTTGGTCGAACAGGCTCGTGTGCATCCAACATGATGCGGTTTTCGGCAAGTTTTTCTGCTACACGCACGTAATGATTCACCATCCACTGACCATCATGTTTTTCTCCACGGGGAATAATCCAACCCACATAACCTGTTTTTACGGCATCGTATCCGTTTTCTTTCATAAATTCTATGGCTTTGTCAATTTTCCTTTCGTAATTGGTGACAGATGCCGAAGTTTCGTGATGCATGATCAGTTTCACACCTTTCCCGGCGGCATAGGCATTCAGTGCTTTTACATCAAAATCGGGATAAGGAGTAACAAAATCGAAAACTTCTTCTTTCCAGTTGCCTGCCCAGTCTTCCCAGCCTACATTCCAACCTTCTACAAGCACTCCTGCAAAACCGTGTTCGGCTGCAAAATCGATATAGCGGCGAACATTTTTGTTGCTGGCACCGTGTTGAGGCAGTGGTGTAAGTGCATTCCAGTCGGTGT
>Ga0209373_10001669_pt1 | contig 24962 bp, 25 predicted proteins | sample Higcelweek5metaG_FD_187173 | JGI IMG/M metagenome (GOLD analysis project Ga0209373, IMG submission 187173) | Freshwater pond sediment microbial communities from the University of Edinburgh, under environmental carbon perturbations - High... | ecosystem: Environmental > Aquatic > Freshwater >... | reverse complement strand
CGCATCGGCCGCACCGGTCGGGCAGCCAGAAACGGCGATGCCTTTACCATGATAACTGACGAAGATACCGTCATGGTCAAGGCGATAGAGCGTACTCTGGGGACCGCCATTGAACGCCGCACCGTGGATGGTTTTGACTACGCGGTGCCTGCTCCCCGTAAGGATGATGAGTTTGCCCGGCCACCACGTCCGCCCCGGCCACAACCCAGGGCAAAGAAACCAGCGCAGAAAACGACAGCAGGACAAGGGGCAGCACCAGCCCGCCCTGAACACAAACCAGCCGGAGCCAAGCCTGCACCAGCCGGTGGTGCACGGCATCCGCAGCGTAAACGAATCTAATCAATAACGTGGAAGGGCAGTTCACCGCAGAGGACACAGAGGGGCGCAGAGGCACCCAAAAGAGATTATTTTGCTGTGCTTCTAAAACGAAAAGGGATGCATCATTGTCTGTTTGATTTCCCCCCTGTTTTCTCTGCGTCCTCTGCGGTAAAAATGTTTGTTAATTGGCAGTCTGTTTTGAATTTAATTATGGAGCAACAGTATGGTTCACCTGTCCAACATCACCAAACAACATGGCTCGCAGATTCTGTTCCGCGATGCCTCATTCCAGATTCTACCCGGCTCCCGCACCGGCCTGGTGGGCCCCAACGGCGCTGGCAAGACCACCATCTTTCGGATTATAACCGGTGAAGAAGAGCCGGACAGTGGTGATATGACCTGCGCCAAACGGACCACCATCGGCTATTTTTCCCAGGATGTGGGGGATATGTCCGGCAGAAGCGCGCTGGAAGAGGTGATGGCCGGATCAGCCGAGACCATGCGTCTGGCAGCCGAGCTGAAGGAGATGGAGGCTGCCATGTGTGAGCCCCAGTCTGATGATGAGATGGCCAGCCTGCTGGATCGTTACGGTGTGGCCCAGGAAGAGTTTGAACACCGTGGCGGCTATGACCTGGACACCCGCGCCCAGACCGTGCTGACCGGCCTGGGGATCGGGCCGGATCGTTTCAATCATCCGGTGGAGTCGTTCTCCGGTGGTTGGAAGATGCGGATCGCCCTGGCCAAGATCCTGACCTTGAAGCCTGATGTGCTACTCTTGGACGAGCCGACCAACCACCTGGATGTGGAGTCGATTGTCTGGCTGGAGGAATGGCTGGCCGATACCTTTGACGGTGCCCTGTTGATGACCAGCCATGACCGGGACTTCATGAACCGGATCGTGACCCGTATCGTTGAGGTGGCCAACAAGACTGTCACCACCTATGGCGGCAATTACGATTTCTACGAAAAAGAGCGTGAGATCCGCCATGAACAGCTGCTGGCCAGTCACAAGCGGCAACAGGATATGCTGGCCAAGGAAGAGGAGTTTATTGCCCGCTTTGCTGCCCGGGCCTCCCATGCAGCCCAGGTGCAATCACGGGTCAAGAAGATTGATAAGATTGAGCGGATCGAGATTCCTGCTGAAGAACGGGTGGTACGTTTTGAGTTTAGCGAGCCGCCCCGCAGTGGTGATGATGTGGTGGTGATGGATGGTCTGGCCAAGGAATGGCCCTTACCGGATGGTGGCGTTAAACCGGTTTTTTCAGGGGGCAGCGGTATCATCAAGCGCCAGAGCAAGATTGCGGTGGTGGGGGTCAACGGCGCCGGTAAATCCACCTTCCTGAAGGTGCTGGCCGGGCAGACCGAGCCCACGGGTGGTACGGTCGCTTTGGGTGCCAATGTGGAGCTGGGCTATTTCAGCCAGCATGCCATGGAGGTTCTTGACCCGAAAAAGAGCATCTTTGAGACGGTGCAGGATACGCTCCCGCTGGCCAACCGTGGGGTAATCATGAACCTGCTGGGGGCCTTCCTGTTCTCCGGCGATGCCGTTGATAAAAAGATCGAAAACCTCTCCGGTGGTGAGAAGAGCCGGGTGGTGCTGGCAACCCTGCTGGCCAGGCCGATCAACTTTCTGGTGCTGGACGAGCCAACCAACCACCTGGATATCCGCTCACGGGAGATGCTGCTGAATGCCCTGCAGAACTTCACTGGCACCGTGATGCTGGTCAGCCATGACCGACACTTCCTGCGCCTGCTGGTGGATCGGGTAATTGAGGTGGATCACGGCGAGATGCGGACCTATGAGGGCAACTACGAATACTATCTGGAGAAGTCACACCACTTTAGTCACTGAGTCGGCTGCAAATGCACCCGGCGACAGTTCTTGCTGCCGCCGGATAAGGCCACAAGCTTGCTCATGAGTGGTGCAGCTGTGCAAAAACAGGTGGAGACAGGCAGGGGGTTGCAGCCATGCATGCGGGAGAGCCTATCCTTGCTGATTTTCGGCTAATGAACGCCACAGTTGCTTTCAAAAGGACAGGCTGAACATTCCTTCATCGCATCAAGGCATTGGGAATTCACCATGCCAAAGCGTTCGTAAATTTCAGTGCCTGCACACTCCGGGCAAATCTGTTTGGTGGGATCGCCTTCGTCTGAAGGAACCGAAAATTCGTGGTCACAACCACCACATCTCAGATGACACATTGACATACAACAACTCCTTTATCGAATCCTGGTATTTTCCCAAGGCAGCATGCCGCCTGCTTTGCATCTGTCACTGATTTGAAGATCAGACCTGGATATAACGTCGAACTCAACCGTTAAAGTGTCGTTATGAACAGGCTCTTGGCTGTAGGTAATGGTGATTGCACAAGATGTGCCATACGCTCTTTATTCGTAACTAAGCTATATTGTTTGGATGAGTAGGCGTTAGATGGTGCAAAGATTATATTTTGATAGATGATGTATCAAAATGAAAGCGTGCGGGGAAAAAGAGACGGGCTACTTCTCTCAGAAAAGTAGCCCGTCTCTTTTTTAACCTTTGTTGTATTCAGGTTGGCAGCAGGAATCTGCCGACATAGTTCTTGGAGAACTGGTAAGCAGTGCGTCCGCATCGTTTACTCTTCTCCTGCGACCATTGGATCGCCTCACGTTCCAGCTCCTTGGTCCAGGGTATCTCTACCTTGCGGTCGCGGGCTTCGCGGCTAATGCTGAGGCGGACAGCATCAATATAGCGATCCTGCGAAAAGGCATAGAAAGCAACCCAGAGACCGAAGCGGTCAGACAGGGATACCTTTTCTTCCATTGCCTCACTCTGTTGCAGTTCTCCACGCACAAATTTGCCGCCAATATGATCAGACTCATACTCCGGCAGAAGGTGGCGGCGGTTGGAGGTGACGTAGATCAGTACGTTCTCCGGCGGTGAGTAAACTGAGCCGTCCAGGGCGCTTTTGAGCATCTTGTAGCTGAGCTCCCCCACTTCAAAGGTCAGGTCGTCACAGAGCAGGATGAAGCGGTAGGGCTGATTCTCTACGGCGCTGAAGATTTCGGACAGATAGATCAGATCTTCTTTTTCAATCTGGATTACCCGCAGCCCTTCCGGGGCAAACTTGTTCATCAGTGCCTTGACCAGAGATGACTTGCCGGTACCCCGTGAACCCCACAGCAGGGCGTTGTTGCAAGGCAGGCCCATCAGAAACTGACGGGTATTGTGCAGCATGGTTGCTTTTTGCTCATCAACCCCCAACAGCTCTTCCATGGTGGTGGTGTCGGTCACCCGCACAGCCTCCAGGTAGCCGGAAAAGGAGTGCCGTCGCCAGTTTGCAGCGTAGCAGGTTGACCAGTCAATCGGCGCCACAGCGCGGGGCAGCAGCATTTCAACAGAACTTAAGACCCGCTCCAGGCGGGCAACAACGTCAGGTTTCAGGTTAAACATGGTTCTCTCTCAATTATTGAAATGAAGAGCCCCCGGTTGAGTAACTGCCGGGGGCTCAGTGCTCTGTTGGTACGTATTACTTGTAGTTCAGCCGTGTCTTCAACTTGATCATCTCGGTTGAATAGATCAGAACCTGTGTATTTACGGTCGTCAGGTTGGCCGGATAACTCTGGATTGCATTTAATTGAGTCTTTGCCGAGGTTAAGGCAGCGCTTATCTTGTCAAAGTAGGACGGTGACGTTGCAGATCCGGTAAACCAGCCAAGAACTCCCATGATGCTGATCGGCTGGGTGGCAAAATGGACTTTGAACTTGTTGAAACTTGATTCCAGGGCAGTTACCGCAGTTAGAGCGGCAGCCACCTCGGCACTGGTTGCAGCAGTATTGGTTGTTGCCGAAACTGCAGTGGTAGCAGCGCTGTCGGCAGCTACCAGATCGGCATCAAACGGTTTGATAAAGTCGGCGAAACTGAAGAACAGTTTGAGGAAAAGCGGTTTCACATTGTTGCCGTTTGTTGCAATGACCGTCTTGTCAGGTGTAGCAGCATACAATGCGGTCTTTAGGGCTGTCATGTTAGCTGTCTGGCTGGCCACCGCCGCATCGATGAACGCCTTGACATCGGCAGTAATGCCGAACTGCGTGGTGGTGAACTGATAGGTAGTTACCTTGGCCCAACTGTTCTCCATGTTCGGGAACATTCCCTTCAGAGTTGCAACGTCAGCATCACTCAGGGTTGCAGCGGTCTTTCCCTTGACAGCCAGTGCAAACGGTTCCATGGCGTCATGGAAGTCCTTGATTCCGTCAATCGGGTAGTCAAAATTATTTTTCCTGTCAATTGTTTGCAGATTAACCCTGATGATTTCCAGGGCCTCATGGGCTGCCAGCAGATCGTTGGCAATACTATTGGAGCTTGCAGCTGTCTGAATAATCTGGCCTGCGAGAGCAATTTCAGTGTCAATCTGGGTCAGTTGAGCGGAATAGGGTGTAAATTCTGCGGTATCTTTGTATTTGGCCTTGAACGCGCTCCAGACGATAACCAACCGGTCATGAGCCTTTTTGGCGTCTTGCACAACAGCCGGCGTGGTGTTGGTTGCAGGAAGGTTTGTGTAGAACAGGGGGGGGATATAGCTTTTGGTCAGGTTTGCAAGATCTGTCTGATATTCGGAGCTCTGCATCAGATTGCTTGTATCATTGTTTCCGCATCCTGCTGAAATCATAAGTAGCATACCAAACAGTAACGGCACAAGCTTGCGAAGTATCTTCATAGATTCTCTCCTGACCATGAGTTTGGGGATATCAACCCCCGAAGAAAAGAATGGGGGGAGTTGTCCTCCCCCCTGACGTGATGGAACTACAGGCCCAGTTGTTTGAAGAAGTCGTTACCCTTGTCATCAACCAGGATAAAGGCCGGGAAGTTCTCTACTTCAATCTTCCAGACCGCTTCCATACCCAGTTCAGGGAAGTCAATGCACTCGACCTTCTTGATGTTCTCTTCTGCCAGGATGGCAGCCGGGCCACCGATGGAACCCAGGTAGAAGCCGCCGTAGTTTTTGCAGGCATCGGTTACCTGCTGGCTGCGGTTACCCTTGGCGATCATGATCATGGAGCCGCCCTTGCTCTGCAGCAGATCCACGTAGGAGTCCATCCGGCCGGCAGTGGTGGGGCCGAAGGAGCCGGAAGCCTTGCCAGCCGGGGTCTTGGCAGGGCCGGCATAGTAGATCGGGTACTTGGTCAGGTATTCAGGCAGCGGTTTGCCTGCGTCCAGGATCTCTTTGAACTTGGCATGGGCGATGTCACGGCCAACCACGATGGTGCCGTTCAGCAACAGGGCATCACCAACCTTGAGGCCGGACAGTTCCTTGAGGGTTTCTGCGATAGGCTTGGAAAGATCAACCTTGTGGCCATGCTCATGCTTGGCCATCCGGTACTGTTCTGGCAGCAGACGGCCCGGATCGCGGTCAAGCTGCTCAATGAACAGACCGTCCTTGGTGATCTTGGCTTTCAGGTTACGGTCTGCAGAGCAGGAAACTGCCATACCAACCGGGCAGGAAGCGCCGTGGCGTGGCAGGCGGATGACACGGACGTCATGGGCAAAGTACTTGCCACCGAACTGTGCGCCGATCCCCAGCTTCTGGGCCGCGGTCAGCAGTCGTGCTTCCAGTTCTACATCACGGAATGCCTGACCATAGGCATTTCCCTCAGTGGGCAGGCCATCGATGTCGCGGGCTGTTGCCAGTTTGACGGTCTTCATGCAAGCGTCGGCAGAGGTGCCGCCGATGACAAAGGCGATATGGTAAGGAGGGCAGGCAGCAGTGCCCAGATACTTCATTTTCTCAATCAGGTACTTCTCCAGCTTGTCAGGGGTCAGCAGTGCCTTGGTCTCCTGATACAGCATGGTCTTGTTGGCAGAACCGCCACCTTTGGCCATGAACAGGAACTTGTAGTAATCACCGCTGGTGGCCATGATGTCGATCTGGGCCGGCAAGTTGGTGCCGGTGTTGACTTCATCATACATGTTCAGGGCTACGGTCTGGGAGTAGCGCAGGTTTTCTTCGGTGTAGGTCTTGTAGACCCCTTTGGAGAGAAATTCTTCATCATTGCCGCCGGTCCAGATCTGCTGACCTTTTTTGGCCACGATGGTGGCGGTGCCGGTATCCTGGCAGAGCGGCAGTTCAAAGTTTGCAGAAACCATGGCGTTACGCAGGAATGCCAGTGCAACCCCCTTGTCGTTCATGGATGCCTCGGGATCGGCCAGGATCTTGGCGACCTGCTCATTGTGGCTGGGGCGGAGCAGGAATGAGAGGTCTTTCATAGCCTGGTTCGCCAGCACCGTCAGCGCCTCGGGATCAACCTTGACCACCGGCTTGCCGTCAAATTCTGCAACAGAGACATATTTCTCCGAACCCTCAATCTTGTAGTAGTTGGTCTCATCCTTGCCAAGTGGGAACGGCTCCTGGTACACGAACGGCTTGTTAGACATGGGTAAAACTCCTTTCGATAGAAGGTTCGGAACATTGTCCGATAGTGTATACAAAATCATCGGCATAGTATTCAAAACAGCGGTTTTTGTCGAGTGCTAAGTTGTCAGTATCAAAGTTGACTCAAATAGTCCTGTATGGTAGCCTGAAACTGTACCTGCGCTGAATAAGGGGGTTTCATGTTCAATCAGATGCGTGATGACATTAACTCGGTCTTTGACCGCGATCCGGCAGCCCGTAGTACGCTTGAGGTGCTTGTCTGCTATCCTGGTCTGCATGCGGTCTGGCTACACCGGATCGCCCACTGGTTCTGGAGGCAGGAACTGTTTTTTCTGGGACGCTTTGTCTCCCAGTTTTCCCGCTTTGTGACCGGGATTGAGATCCACCCCGGTGCAAAGATCGGCAAACGTTTTTTTATTGACCACGGCATGGGGGTGGTAATCGGTGAGACAGCCGAGATTGGCGATGACGTCACCATCTACCACGGGGTAACCCTTGGAGGCGTAACCTGGGATAAGGTTAAGCGTCACCCGACCCTGGAAGACAGAGTGGTGATCGGCTCTGGTGCCAAGGTTCTGGGGCCATTTACGGTGGGACGGGGTGCCAAGATCGGTTCCAATTCTGTGGTGGTTAAAGAGGTCCCCCCCAATGCAACGGTGGTGGGGATTCCCGGCAAGATCGTTCTGGCGCCTGAAGCGGCAAAGGAAGGACGACCCGACCTTGAACATGGGAAAATGCCTGATCCATCAGCCACAGCCATCGCCTGTCTGTTTGATCAGTTAAAAGGGCTGGAGCAAAAGTATGACAGCCTGCAGAAAGAACATGAAGCGCTGAAAAAACAGCTGGTTGACGCAAGCTCTAAATCGTGAGATAACCCAGCCATGATCAAACGACAGACCACCATCAACCGTATCTTCAAGCTCTCCGGCATCGGCCTTCATTCCGGCCACCCGGTGAACCTGGAATTCCTGCCCCGCCGCGAACAGGGGATTGTCTTTGTACTTAATGGCGTGCAGATTCCAGCCCGCTTTGATCAGGTTGCCGATACCCGCCTTTCAACCCTGATAGCCAAGGATGGCGCCGCCGTTTCCACCATTGAACATCTGATGGCAGCCTTTTACTACGCCGGTGTTACCAACTGCCTGGTCTATATTGATGGCCCGGAAGTGCCGATTCTGGATGGCTCTGCCTGGGAGTTTTATCAGGGGATGTGGAAGGCCGGGGTGTATGAGTTTCCTGAAGAGCAGGTCTATCTTAAGGTGCTTAAAAATGTGGAAGCAAGCCACGGCGATGCCTGGGTGCAGATCAAGCCGCTGAATACCCTGGATATCACCATGACCATTGAGTTCCGTCAACCGGTTGGTCTGCAACGTCGTCGGGTATCGGATGTGGAAAACGCCTTCTCAATACTTAATTCCCGCACCTTCACCATGCTGGAGGAGATTGAGGCGATCAAAAAAATGGGCCTGGCAAAAGGTGGCTCATTGGATAATGCGGTGGTGGTGGGGGAGGATGAGGTGCTGAACCCGCAGGGGCTGCGTTATCGCAAAGAACTGGTTAACCACAAGATCCTGGACCTGATCGGTGATCTCTATACCAGCGGTTACCGGATTCTGGGCAAGGTGGAAGCCCATAAGACCGGACATCATCTGAACAACCTGCTTTTGAAACAACTCTTCTCTGATCCTGCCAATTATCAGATCTATTAAAACGTTACTCTATTCCGTAGCCAGTACCGCCTCAATCTCATGGTCAAGTTCGGGTAGATGATCATGAAACGGCAATGTTGTCGTACTGACGGCGGTGTGATGCTGCATACATGGTTTGCCGAATTGAGGGCATGAAAACAGCTGATGCGCCTGATGAATGGAAAAGCCAGCGTGGCCGTACTGTGTCCTGCTGATGGCTTGACACTGTTTAGGATGTACGACTACTTTGATAAATACCCGTTCGTCACCATGCAGAAAAGAGCCGGTGTATCCTCTGGTATCGGCAAGGAGTTTCTTCTGTAAGGCGCTATCATTTCGAATTATGGTAGGTGGAGAAATCCTGAACTGTTTTTCACTGAAGGCAATTTTGAGGAGGCTGGTGGTCAGGATATCGCTTGCAACCTCCAAGGCGCTGTCCAAACAGCTGTCTGGAAGCTCGCCCACCTCACCCAGCATACCGGTCGCCAGTTTTTGTGCGATGGCATCCGTACAGTCAATCGCAAAAAAGCCTTGTTCCGATCCGCCAAAATTGATGATGGCAGTGTTGGTTCTGTGCTCGGTAGATTCTGCCATGCCTGATTGCGCAGATTGTAGTGAAATATCTGCAACACCATTGAAAAAAGATCTGATACAGCTCTCCAGTTGTGGCATCAGTCCGGGGGCGGAAAAATTCTGAAAAGTAGTTTTTTCCGATTGCACGGCCTGACCAGCTGAAGGTTGGTGCTGTACCTGAAGAGTGCTTGCATGAATGGTCTGGTGCATGACGAGTCCTATGCCGTTGTCTGAAGGTGGCTTTGCAGTCGTAGTGCGGCAATACAGTCCGGCTTTATCTGTAATGCCCGTTTGCAGGCCTTTTCAGCCTCGGTCTGTTTGCCTCGGGAGCTGAGGATGTCTGCCTTGAGAGCCCAGAAATCAGCATGGGTTGGGTTGCTGCCAAGTACTGATTCACAAATGGAGAGAGCGCTTTCATGGGAATGATGACAATAGAGGAACAGGGCCTGCATTCTGAGTGCATCCAGATCACGGGGGACAAGCTGGAGTAAGATCTCGATGGCGCAGATGCAGGAAACACTGTGTCCCATCATACCGTGGAGTTTTGCTTTTACCCGCCATACCTCAGGTTGTTGTCGGTCGTATGCTATCAGACGATTAACAACCATCAGAGCCTGTAGCCAACTGCCCTGTTTGTGAAGACTCAGATATTTTTGCCAGGTTGCCGATACCGTAGTCTGGGTGACCGGTTCTTCATCGCCAATCCCCATGGTCCAGTATTTACTCTCATTTTCTGGAATCTGTTCCGTCTTGCCGGATGTCATGAACGTTCCTTTTTTGGAGAAGAGTAGAACCAGCAGTTCAGCAAAGGGGTAACCAATAGGGAAACTATACAGAAAAACAATCATGGGTGTCTGTAGGAGAAATGCGACAGCCGGTTACGAAAACTCCTATACGGTGGGGAAGTAGAAGCTAGCCGAGGCTTGTCAGCCCTTCACGAACGGCATATTTGGTCAGCTCTGCAATACTGTACAGGTTGAGCTTTTTCATAAGTGCATGACGCTGATTTTCAATGGTCTTCAAGCTGAGGGCACAGGAAAAAGAGATCTCTTTCAATGTTTTACCATCGGCGATCAGTTGCAGGATTTCACGCTCCCGCAGTGTCAGTTTCTCGTAGGTTGGCGTAACTTCATCTGGAATTCTCTGGATAAATTCTTTGATAAGCATTGTTGAAATTTTGTTGCTGAGGTAGGTCTCGTTGTCTGCTACGTTACGAATAGCTGTTGCCAGTTCAGAAAACGCAGCATCTTTTAACAGATAGCCGGTCGCACCTGACTTGAGGATCTCAACGACAAAGCGACGGTCTGCTTCCATTGAAAGCGCCAGGACCCGAATAGCTGGCAGCTCGGCAACAATCCGGCGGGTCGCTTCAATGCCGTTCATTTCCGGCATGGCAATGTCCATAACCACGACATCAGGACGATACTGATGGGCATGCTGTACGGCAACCTTGCCGTTTTCCGCTTCAGCCACCACTTCAAACGTTGATTCCTTGTCGATCAGGGCACGCAGGCCTTCACGGACGATGGTATGATCATCAGCAAGCAGAATCCGCAGACTCATGACAGGACTCCTTAAGCAGTTCTGGTTTCAGGGGGAGGGAAAGCGTAATGCTGGTGCCGCTGCCCGGTGCTGTGTCAATCAGGCATGTACCGCCAAGATTCTCAAGTTTTCGTTGGATGTTATACAGACCAAAACCACCTTGCCGGGAAGTCTTGATTGTCTCCGTATGTATATCAAAGCCATTACCTTTGTCCGTAACCTGAATCATGATCTGTTCGGCTGTTTGTTGCAGCGTCAGCCATGCAGTAACGACCCCGGCATGTTTTACCACATTCAGGAGCAGTTCCCGGGAAACCTGGAAAAGCGTTGAGCTGATTTCATACCGAAGCTGTTCATTATTGGCAGGATATCCGTAAGCATCAATCGTAATATGCAGGCCATAATCCCGCTGTAGCTCATTAGCCAGCCATTGCAAAGCAGATAACAATCCCGCACTGGCCAGAATGGGGGGGCGCATTTGAAACGTCAGGGTTCTGATCTCCTCGATGGACTGCTCCACCAGTCCCACAGTTTCGGTGAGCACCTTCAGAGATTGTTCTGCTGCAGCTTCACTGATCAGCTCGTCAAGTTTGATCTTTCCTAAAATCAGGCGCTGTCCGACCTGATCATGTAATTCTCCGGCAATTCTGCCCCGTTCCCGTTCCTCTGCCAGCGCCATGTCACTGGCCATCTGTTCCATTTTGTGCTGTTGTTCAAGCAGATCTGTTTCGGCCTGCTTGCGATCTTCAATCTCTTTTTCAAGAAATAGGTTCGTGAGCGAGAGCTGGGATGTGCGTTCTTGTATCTTTTGATCAAGCAGTTTGAGCTGCTGCAACAACATTCTGGTCAGAATTAAAATCACAAGCCCCAGTATGCCGATGGTGACTGACCGGTTTATGTTTGTGCTTCTCCATTCAGCAAGTGCCTTGTCTTTGCCGAGGGACATAATCGCAACAACCGGATAGTTAGTCAGGCTGCTGTAAGAAACAATCCGGTACTCTTTGGCAATATTTGAACTGGGGTTGTGGTAGGTTTGCGCTGGTGTTTTCTGAACAAGTTCTCTGAAAAAAGCTGCTGTTTTCTTGCCGCTGCGGTAAACCTCCACACTGCTTGGTACAAGCACCAGATAATCACCAGCGGTTGTTGCAAGGGTGAAACGACCATTATTACTGGTTACTACGGATAAATAAAACTTTTCAAAGTAGCTGATCTCAACAGCAGCCAGAACGATCCCGACAAATTTGCCTGAAGCTGTGTTTACTCTGCGAGAGAGAGTGAAACGCCATTTCTCCGTCATTTTTGACTTGAATGGGGGATTGATGAACAGTGTATCTGCCCTGTTCGTGCGATGGAAGTGATAGAGCGGATGTTCAGCCATAGAGGGAAGTCTGGTGATAGCGGTGAGGGATGTTGCCCGCATCTGTCCATTGCTGTCAAGAAAGGCGAGGGAGCTGATCTGGGGAATGGCAACCGCATGACGCCGTATCAGGAGCTCCAGCGCTGCCTGCCTGGTTTTATGAGAGATGCCGGTCTTCTCAAGCTCCTCGACGGTGTTCTTTAAGACCAGATCAATCTCGGAAAACGTCCGTTCAGCATGCTCCTTCAGTGCTCGGGCATAGCTTTGCGACTGGGCTTCAACGGAAGTAATGATAAGTTGGCGTTCCTGATAGCTGTCCCAAACCGTGTAGGCAATCAGCACGATCAGTATGAGGACAACGCTGCTACAGATAACCAGCCGCAGGCGCAGGTAGTTGGAAATGCGTGTTGCAGGGAGGGTGTACTCTTCAATCATGGGGCTCTTTAAGCGGAGCCGCCTGTCCGGCTTTAGGGCGTATTTTCTGGGTTCCCAGAATTACCTCCCCGGTGTCGGTAAAAAGTCGAACCGGTAGTTCAAAGACACGTCTAAAGATATCAAAGGTGCCGGTAGCTATGGTTTTGACCGGTATGGCAGTAACATTCGGGTTTTCCCAGCTGCCTTTTGCTTCAAAATAGGTACTGATCATACTACCGTCGCCACCGGAAAGTATCCAGCCCACCACGGGAACCCTGCTGATAATCCGGTCAACGGTTTGCAACGGCTGAACGCCGATCAGCATATCCAATGTCTCGTGTACGATATCAATCTTGCCGACCGTGGTAACGTGCATGACATTGCTGTCAATGAAAAAATCCTGGGTGGTCAGTACTCCGTCCTTAATCGCCATGGTGGCGCTGATATGGTTGAACGGCATACCGTCGCGGGCCATGTCCGGCAGGCTGAAGCTGAGCAGTTGAGAGACATTCAGGATTGAGATGACCTTTGAGAGGGAGTTGAAGCGCCGCAGAGTTCCACGCTCCACCTTAAGACTCAGGGTTCCGTTGGCGCTTTTTTTAATGGTTGCAAGCTCATCGCCGCTTGCGGTCAGATTTCCCTGAACGGTCGTCAATCCGCGTACCTCACGACCAACTCCCAATGTCTTCAACAGTTCACCAGCATTGGCCCGCTCAAGCAAGAGCGAGAGGCTCCATTTGGGCTGTTGTCCTTCAACCCTGATAAGCTTGCCATTGAGCGTCAGCTTACCGTCCATAATAGTGGTCTTCAGGTTATTCAGGTGCAGTGTGCCATCTTCGTTTTTTAGCGAAGCCGTAAGCTTATTGAAGTCGGTATTGCGATAGCTGCCCGACTCTGCACTAAGGTACGTTTGCATTCTGAATTGAGTTGGTTTGTTTTTCGTGTGGTCATCAACAGAGCGAGAGGGAGCCAGAAGCGGAATGATCTCTTCCAGATCAAGGTGGGTTGCGGCGATTCGGAGATTTACATCCGGAATCCCGGCAGTCTGAACTGTACCTGCTGCACTGAAGCTGGTTTTAGGTAAATTTCCGGATATGTTGCGTATTGTCAGCAAGTTGGGGCGTAGAGCAATATTGGTGCTAAATCTGCTGATTGTTGGAACTTTTTCAGTGTTTGGAAGACCAAAATCAGTAGGGTTCAGCTTCGGAGAGGTGATAAACAGTTCTGCCTCTGGATTTTTCAGGCTGGCAATTTTACCTTTGACGTTGAGTGGCGTGCTGCCGTACTGGATGGCCATGTTTGAGGTTTCAAGCGAGTTCCCCCTGAAGCGGATCTGAGCGGTTGTGACGGTAACCGGTTCGAATTTCTGATGTGGTTTCAGGGAGAAGTCTGCAAGTTTAACAGCTCCGGAAAACTGCATGGATTTTATGGAACGTGGATCTCCGGTTCCGGCAATCTGTGCCTGTACCCCGCCATGCAGCTTGTACTGCTGCCAGTCAGTCAGGACCGGTAACTGCTTGTTCAGCTGGAACAGGTTGGTTTCGAGAGCAAAGGCAAGCTGCGGCACCTCGCCGCTATACTGTAGCTGGCCGTTACCTGACAGTTTTAACGGTGGTAGCTGATAGGAGTACGACGTAAATCGCGTGGAATCTCTGTTTAATATGGCGCTAAAGGTAAGGGTGTTGGCCATACCAGCCGGTTTTTTAACCAAAAGCGGATAGTCGTATGACGCGCTGGAGAGCAACCACTCGCCTGAGAGCCGATAGTCCGAGGTGGGGCCGTCCCCCTGCAGTTTCATGGTGGTACCGTTGCCCTGAAAACGAAGCTGTTCTGCTCCGGCATACCCGGCAAGCCAGGCAACCTCGGAAGGGTGGGGGGAGATAGTCATAGTGAACGGATAGGTGGAAGAAATCCCTTCGGTTGCGTAATCGGTGATTTTGCCTTCCAGAGTAAAGGGGGCATTTCCAAAACTGCCGCTCATGCCATGCAGGTAGAAATGTTTCCCTTTCATTTCAAGGTTCCCCTTGATATTGCGGAAGGTGGGCGATTTTTCACCGTACTGGATACTGGCTTGTTCGGCTGTACCTTCAATGTAGAGTGCAGATGCATTATCGCCAACACCGAAGTGAGCCAGTTGGGAAAACCGTCCGTTTAAGGTGCCAGTATTTAGTTTGAAGACACCTCCCCTGATCCGGTGTTCAATGAAGTAGGCAGCATCATCAGCAATAATACCGAACGGGATGTAACTTTTAACCTTGAGGTAATTGAACGACTCCGAAACAGCCTTGACACTGATAGCCGGGTCTTTACTGTTAAGTTCGCTCAATCGAACCGCACCCTTGATGCTGAAGCCATCCAGACTGAGTTGCAGTTGAGTCATATCCAGCAAGACAGGGGACCATTTCAGGTTAACCGTCAGTTGTGCCTGTTTCGGGGCCACGCTGGTATGGAAGACTTTGGGCCAGACAATTTCGGCATTTTGCACAAGCACTGTCGCTTTTGCCTGCAGGTTCTGCCAGCGCCCTTTTGCCGTCAGGTTAAGGCTGATGGTGCCACCAGGGGACTTGAACGGTATATACCTTTCAAGGTAGGGCCAGAATCGCCAGTATTCAATCTGATTCAGGTTAAGTTTGGCATCAATATCCGATGCAGTAAACAGTTCTCCCGTCTTGGGGAGTTTGATGGTGCCGGAGGCGGTGATACCGCCGGGACTGCTACCCTCCAGGGTTGCACCAAGCTTGAATGAACTTTTTTTCCCTCTCCTGGGCTTGTCCAGGTTCAGGTTTATGTCGGTAAGGTTCAGGTAGGTCGTTGTTCCTGTTGTGCTTTGATCTCTCCAATAGAGTGAACCGTTGTGAATCTTGATCCCTTTGATCTGCAGATCATAAGCGCTGGTGGCGGGTTGCAGTAAATCTTCAATGTTCAGCTTGCCTTGTTTGTTGCGCAGGAGCGTTGCCCTTACTCCTTCAAGCTCTATCCCGCGTAGCTCAATTTTCTTGTTGAGCAGGGGGAGCAGCGCCAATCTGAAAGAAACCGTGCGAGCCGAGAAGCATTCTGCCACGCTGTCCCGCTCGTATACCGACATGTCGCTGAATTTGAACGAGGGACCAAGCAACCAGGAAAAACTTGCGTTACCCAGGCTGACTTTGCGGTTAAGCTGTTTTTGCAATGTTTCGGTTAATTGGGATTTGTAACTGTTCAGATCAAGCAGCCGGGGGAGCAGGAGCGACAGGGTCAGCGAGAAGGTTGCAACAAGCAGGCAGAGCAGGATGACCAGCCGTAACCATTTGTTGTGTTGAATCTTTTGCATAAATAAAGGTGGCAGGGAAGTCAGGCTGATGCCTGATGGTGGCTATCAGGGGGAGCCAGAATAATGATTCGAACTTGTAGGATAGCGGTGCGTGTTACCTTTTCACAAACCAGTCTAAAGGAATTCCAGTCTACGGTTTCTCCCTGTATCGGCAGGTGGCCCATTTCATTCAGCACAAGGCCAGCAACCGTCTCGTAATGAGGTGCCTCTTCCAGTTTGATTCCAAGAGGTTCCTGCAGATCAAAGATGGATACGAGGCCGTCAACCAGCCAACTGCCGTCAGGTTGCTGTACCAACTTGCTCGGTTCACCGGCATCATGCTCATCCTCAATTTCACCAACCAGCTCTTCCAGCAGGTCTTCTGTGGTAACCAGGCCGGAGATGCCGCCATATTCATCAACAACCAGCGCCATATGATTGCGGTTGCGCTGCATTTCCTTCAGAAGTTCATTGACTTTTTTCCCTTCCGGCACAAAAACCGGGGGTCTGATGATCTGCTCCAGCTGCAGCTCCTCACCTTTTACCAGTGCCCCCATGATATCTTTGTCATGCAGTACCCCGATAATCTCCTCAATGTCGCCCCGGTAGACCGGATAACGTGAATACTGTGCCTCAAGAATGGTCTTGATCAGTTCTTCACGAGGCATCTGTTGATCAAGCGCCACCATGCGGGTGCGAGGTACCATAACCTCACGCACGCAGGTATGGGTAAACTCAAAGACGTTACGGATATATTCGTGTTCGGTCTCGCTGAAGACGCCACTCTCATGGCCTTCAGAGACCATATGTTGTACTTCTTCACGGGTGATAAAGGCGTCCTGCTCACCCTTCAGGCCGATCAGACGTTGTACGGTTTTACTTGAAGAAGTCAGCACCAGCACAATCGGTGCGGTCATCCAGGCAATAAACAGCATCGGTTTTGCCAGGCGTAAGGAGATTCGGTCGGCATACTGCAAGCCAATAGCCTTGGGAACAAGCTCTCCAATAATCAGAGAAATGTAGGAGACAATAACAACAACAATTATGGCAGCAAGTGGCTCGGCTGTTTGTCGTAATAATGGCCAGGGGAGTTGGTGCAGGGTCGGGCGAAGATGTTCAATTGCAATAATGCCGCCAACCGTTGAAGCGGCTGAACCGGCCACGGTAACGCCAATCTGGATGACAGCCAGTAGAGGATGTGGGTCTTTCTGGAACTGTTCGACGATAACGGCCCGCTGATCACCATCTGCAACCAGTTGAGCAATCTTGCCTTTACGCGTTGAGATGATAGCAAATTCGGCCATTGAAAAGAAACCGTTGAGGCAGATCAACAGCACAATAACAATTAATTCTAAAGTGACAGTATCCATAGCGGATATATTTTCCTCTGGAACCTCTTGCTTGTCAATCTTTAGAGGGTTTATCGTTCTTTATAGAAACAAAAAAGGCCCGTCAGAGAACGGGCCTTTGGGGTGGTGTATTGATGATTATGCCGCCGTAACCGAGACCTTCAGCGTAGCTGATACTTCTGGATGAATCTTGACCGGTACGCTATAGTCACCCAGCTGTTTGATCGGCTCAGCAAGAACAATCTTTTTACGATCAATCTCAAAGCCGTTAGTTTTTAAGAAAGCAGCTATTTCCATGTTGGTAACTGAGCCAAACAGTTTGCCTTCATCACCGGATTGGTGAGCAAGCTGTACCGTCAGTGCCTCCAGTTTGGCCACCAGGTTTTTTGCAGCTTCAAGGGTCTTGTTCTTCTTGTAGGCCATTTGACGCTTGGTATGCTCAAGTGCCTTTGCATTTTTTTCAGTTGCCTCAATTGCAAAATTCTTGGGAAGCAGGTAGTTACGGGCATAGCCGGGCGCAACCTTGACAACATCACCAATCTGTCCCAGTGTCTCAACGTTCTCCTTCAGAATAACCTTCATGTTTCTTCTCTCCTTTCAAGCCTGTCTTTTACAGGTTTTCTTCCTGCTTGGTGCGAGGGGTTCGAAATTCTCCCCAGTAATCAAATATGCCGATAACAGCTATAACAACATTCAGATAGGGTTGTGTAACCAACAGAATCGTCAGGGCTATCTTCATGGTGGAGCTGAAGCTCGTGCGTTCACAGAATGTAAGTAACACAGCCAGGCCTTGTGCGAAATACACAACAGCCAAAATGGCCAGAATGTTAAGCGCTGGCGTGGTAATCAGTGTTGTTGGGGCAAGCATGGCAAATCCGGCAGCTATTAGAAGCCAGATGAGCAGTGCAGGAGCCATGAACTCCTTGAAAGCAGCCTGATTTGTTTCCAAAGACCAACGAAGTGCCATTTGCCTGAAAAACAGCAGACAGATTGAACTGATAATACCCAGATTGATCGTCGCCAGGGCAGGATAGGTGCGGGTCATAAACTGCCCAACCTGCTGCATGCCATGGCGAAAGATCTCCAGATCCTGGGTGGAAAGACCTGACTGTTGCTCGTAGAGTTTGATCGTCTGGCTCATGCCGTCGGCAATTTCTTTTTGAGCAAAGAGCTGTGGATTAACATTATTGCTGATAGCGTATACTGTTACGAGCAGGCCGGTCAGTGTCACGGTAGCGGCTGTTGTCCAAAGGATACTACGTGACGGGCTTAATCCTTTAAGGGCAAGTTCAGGCAGTATCAGGCCGATCATTCCGCATTGTACGATGTACCAGGCTGCAATTGGAGGCGAGAATACTATAGCCATAAGCAGTGTGGTTAACAACACACTGAAAATGGCGGCACCTCTTCCCCCTTTGATACGTGTAAGCCCCAGCGGAACCGGGGCTAGAAAAGCTGAGATAAACCCGATCAGCGGAACCGCAAGGCTGGCGCTGAAGAGCAGACCTGATCCTATGGTGCCGATCAAGACGGCGGCCAGTATTTGACCGCCGTTTGATTGCTGCGCAGGTTTATCCATGAAGATCCGGGTTACGGAAGTGTGTGGCCTGCTGCCAAAGGCAGAAGAGCCAGATTACGGGCCCGCTTGATCGCTTCGGTGATCTCCCGTTGATGTTTTGCACAGTTACCTGAGATCCGGCGCGGTACAATCTTGCCACGCTCGGTAATAAAGTAGCGCAGGGTACGGGGATCCTTGTAATCAATGGTGGTGTCTTTTTCTGCACAGAAGCGACAGACCTTGCGGCGTTGGAACGGACGCTTTTTACGTGGACCACCGGGACCACTGGGACGACCGCCGGGTCCGCTTGGACGACCGCCGGGACGGGGGGTGTAGGTACTTGGTGTTGTAGTTGTTTCTTCGCTCATTGGCGTCATCCTCCGGAACGTTATTCAGCCGCAGCTTCAACAGCTTCTGCAGCTTCAGGGGCTTCAGTAACCGGCTTGCGCTCGGCAACCTTTTTCTCGGGCTCATCTGTGATGTTGACGGTCAGATAACGTAATACCTTTTCATCAAGCCGTAGACGACGCTCCAGTTCAGCCACCAGTTGGGCTCCACCGTCAAAGCGCAAGTAGTAGTAGCGCCCGCGTGGATACTTCCGGATAGGGTATGACAGTTTGCGTGTTCCCCAGTCGTCCAGCCGGTGGAAGTCACCTTTAAAAGATGCAACCACGTCCTGAGCCTTGTCAATGATTGACTTTACGTCGTCTTCGGCAAGGTCTGGCTGGAGGATGAAGATGGTTTCGTACTTCCTCATGTGTAATCCTCCTTATGGATTAGGTAGCCCCGGTCTGGCCGGAGCAAGGAGTAGCGAACAGAGTAGTTCGCCTCAAAGGTGTTAGGCTTTACTATAGTTTATCTGTAAAGGCAAGTATAAATATGTTTTGTGTATATGAACGAAAAACTTGACAAGGTTCGGTTGGAGGGTTTTAATGTGTGCATATGCAAATAACGCTTTGAAGGAGTTAAGTATGAAACTTTGTTTCCCGGTAGTACAGGATCAAGGCCTGGACAGTGAAGTATATGCCCATTTCGGCTCTGCCCCCCGTTTTATTGTTGTTGATGCCGCAACCGGTCAGGCCAGCATGATAGACAACAGCGACAAGGTGCATGAACATGGCGCCTGTAATCCCGCCAAGGCGGTAGCAGGGCTGGATATTGATGGTATTGTGGTTGGTGGTATTGGACGGGGTGCGCTTATCTCTCTTAATCGTGCCGGTTTCAGGGTCTTTCAAGCTCAGGGCCTTTCAATTCGGGATAATCTCACTGCTCTTGGTGCAGCCGGTTTGCAGGAGTTTGCTCCGGGTAGTGTCTGCGGTGGCCATAGTCACACCACTGATGGTGGAGGGTGCTGCCATTGAGTGACGGCTATAACCAATATACCGAGACGGTTCTGGACCATGCCCGGAATCCCCGTAATGTTGGGGGCATGGATGATGCCAACGTCGTGGTACAGGTGGGGGACCCGGAGTGCGGTGATACACTGCTGCTGTTTATGCGGATTGATGATGGCTGTGTAGCCAATATCAGTTTTTTGATTAAAGGCTGTGGTGCTGCCATTGCCACAGCCTCAATGGGAAGCGAGCTGGTGAAGGGCAAAAGTCTGAATGAAGCGTTGCTGGTGACTGATGCCACGGTTACCGCCGCTCTGGGGGGGCTGCCCGATGATAAAGAACATTGTTCCAATCTGATTGCATCGGCTGTTCATGCAGCCATTGCCCAGTATACAAGCACCATTACCGGCGAGGCGCCGCCGATTGATTTTGAAGTGGATATGACGGGCAGAGACCCGAAACCTGCTGAAGGAGAACAGTTATGAACAGTTGGGCACAGTTGTATCGCGGTGAGTCAGCCAAACCGGTCTGGCAGTTTGTTGCCGATCTGAAGGAGGCTGGTTTACGGTCAGGTTTTTTGATCCACAATGAAGACAAGATGGAGATGTCCCACACCTTCGGTTCCCACGGGGTGCAGGTTGGGGAGGGGTTCGATCTGCATATGATCCAGATCTGCAAGCCGGAAAAGGCTGCCGGCAGTCTGCAGAAGAATCCGGAGCGGGCCGCCCTGATGCCCAAGTTTGTGACCGTCTTCAGCTCAGAGGGGCGTACCCAGGTGAGGTTTCTGCGCTTTAATAAGGAGATGATTGAAGCGCTGGTACAGGATGCCGAATTTGCCGTGTCGGTAGGCAGCACCTATGACGAAATAGAGCAGGCAATTCATGCATCTCTGTAACAATTAATATATGTAAGTAAAGGAGTGTGGGTGATTCTATGTGGAAGCTGCTGGCGACAATCTCTAAAAATCTGATTACTGCAATCCCGATTATGATGATCGCTGGATTTTTTTATGGCTATTTCAATCCTGCCGGGGCTGCCTGGCTTAAGCTGCTGATTATCCCGTTTACCTTCCTGATGGTTTACCCAATGATGGTTACCCTTAAACTTAAAAAGGTGGTTGAGGGGGGGGACGGCAAGGCTCAGTTGCTGACACAGGTGATTAACTTTGGTATCGTGCCTTTTATTGCCTATGGTCTGGGTAAGCTATTCTTTCCAGAACAACCGTTTGCAGCTCTGGGACTGTTGCTGGCAGCACTGCTGCCCACCAGTGGCATGACCATTTCCTGGACCGGTTTTGCCAAGGGCAATCTTGAGGCAGCGGTCAAGATGACGGTGGTTGGATTGATCCTGGGATCACTGGCAACGCCTTTCTATGTTCAGTGGTTGATGGGCGCGCATGTGGCGGTTGATGTTGGTGCAACATTCCGGCAGATTGTAATCATAGTGTTTCTGCCAATGGTTGCCGGTTATGCCACCCAGACCGCGCTGATCAAAAAGTTTGGTCCCAAAGGGTTTCAGGAGCAATGGGCACCACGCTTTCCTGCACTTTCCACACTAGGGGTACTGGGGATCGTTTTTATTGCCATCGCCCTGAAGGCGCAGGATATTGCCTGCCGACCCAATATGCTGGTGAGCATACTGATACCTTTACTGGTGCTGTACGGCATCAACTACCTGCTCAGTACGCTGGTTGGAAAACTGCTGTTGCCCCGTGGCGACGCCATTGCGCTGGTCTACGGTTCGGTTATGCGTAACCTTTCAATCGCCCTTGCCCTGGCAATCAACGTCTTTGGCAAGACCTGCTCAGATGCAGCATTGGTCATCGCCCTTGCCTACATTATTCAGGTGCAGTCGGCAGCCTGGTACGTAAAGTTAACTGATAGACTGTTTGGAAAAGCAGCAGGAGTCTGATAAATGGGCCGTCCCCGTAAACCAAGGCAATGCAGCTGTCCCCATCGGGCAAATTTTGAGGCGGTCTACAAGCCTGCCGGAACCCCGCTGGGGCAGCTTGCATGCATTACGCTTTATCATGATGAGCTTGAGGCGTTACATCTGTGTGATGGTCTGGGAAAAACTCAGGAAGAAGCTGGGATCAGTATGGGGGTTTCGCGTGGAACGGTACAACGCCTGCTTTCCGGTGCTCGTCGTAAGGTCGTGGAGATGTTGGTAAAGCAGACGGCTCTGGCCATCAGTAGCCGTGGAGAAGCGGAAAATGAAGTTCTTCCTGTGTAGACCCCTCTTGCGTTTCTTCCCTTTCCCGGTATAGTGTTCCCCTAAAATAAAGCTGAAAAGGAGGGAGCACGTATGTCTCTTTCACAGGTCTTAAAGGCGTTCAGGCGTATTCTGCCGGTTCTTATGATTGGTCTGCTTGGTGGGTGTGCTACTGCAGATTTGCAATTGAAACCTTCCTACCAACCGGTCGGTGATAGTAAGGGACCGGGGGGGACTGTAGTTCTTGCGTCCGCTTTGGAAGGGACTGTTGTCGGTGTCGGAGAGAGGATTCAGTGGGTTCTGGGAGAGGTCAAGGATACCAGCGGCAAGGTAACAGGAAATGTTACCAGCCCTTCCGCACCTTCCGCACTGGTTAGAGATGCCCTGCAACAGGAGTTACTGCGGGCCGGTTATGCGGTACGGATTGATAAAACACTGCATAAAGGGATTGAGCACGGGTTGGTACTGTCGGCAAGTACCATGCATATTGATGAAGTACGCTCTCTCGTTAAATATGAAGCTGATTGTCGGGTCAGTTTTTCAGTAGAAATCTGGTTAAAAGGGGCCAAAACAAACACCCTGAGTTTTGAATCCAGGTTTTCTGATTTTGCTGTCAAAGATCGCGAACAGCTACATCAGGACGTAATCCAGAAGGCCTTTGCGTCTGCCTTCAAACGGGCCATTCCGGCTATCGTTGAACAACTGAAAAAATAAACTGTTATGGAGATTTCGATACCATGGCTATAGCAAATAAGATTGCCGGATATATTTCCCGATCATCCTGGATTCGTAAGATGTTTGAAGAAGGCGAACGGTTGCGTCAGGAGTTTGGTGCTGACAATGTCTATGACTTTACCCTGGGTAACCCGGATATTGAGCCGCCGGAGGCCTTCGAAGCAGCTTTGCGGCAACTGGTACAAAACCCGTTGCCTGGTATGCACCGCTATATGAATAATGCCGGTTATCCGGAAACTCGCGCTGCTGTAGCCGATAAGCTTGCCAGGGATTCTGGGCTGGCGGTGACCGCCGGGCATGTCATTATGACCTGCGGCGCCGGTGCCGCCATGAATGTGGCGTTGAAGACTATTCTGAACCCCGGTGAGGAGGTCATCATATTGGCCCCTTACTTTGTTGAGTACAAATTTTATATTGATAATCACGGAGGTATACCGGTTGAGGTCTGGACCAACCGTGAAACCTTCCGGCTTGATCTGGCGGCAATTGAAGCGGCGATTACCACCAAGACCCGAGCCATCATCATCAACTCCCCCAACAACCCCACCGGCGTGATCTATCGGGCAGAAGAGCTGGCTGCCCTGGGCGAACTGGTCAAGCGTGCCCAGACCCGTACCGGGCATCAGGTCTATGTGATCTCGGATGAACCTTACGCCCGAATTGCCTATGACGGCATTACAGTTCCCAATATCTTTCCCTTGGTGGAGTCTAGTCTGGTCGTTACTTCGCACAGCAAAGATCTTGCTTTGCCAGGAGAACGGATCGGTTACGTGGCCGCTAATCCTCGTATGACAACTGCCATGCAGTTTGTCGAAGGGGCGATTTTTTGTAATCGTACCCTCGGCTTTGTCAATGCTCCAGCTCTGATGCAACGGCTGGTGGCGGGGTTGCAGGATGTCTCTGTTGATCTTGGCTCTTACCAGTCCAAGCGTGACTTGCTTTATGACAAGCTTACCGCTTTGGGGTTCAGTATGGTCAAACCGGATGGCGCCTTTTATCTGTTTCCCAAGTCGCCCATTAATGATGATGTAGAGTTTGTCAAGCTGGCGCAGAAGCATCATATTCTTCTGGTGCCGGGTTCCGGCTTTGGAGCTCAGGGTTATTTCAGAATCGCCTATTGTTTTGACCAGAAGATGATTGAACGCAGTTTACCAGCCTGGGAGCGGCTTGCTCTTGAGGTGGGGTTGAAAAGTGATGTCACGTGAAATTCATGCTTGAAGAGAGACAGGGCCGTCCGGGAAATCGGGCGGCCCTGTCTCTTTCAGGAAAGGGAAACTCAGAGCAGGTTGAGAAATTCGTCGTTTTTTACTGCCAGATTGGCAAGTTCAACAATAATTGCGTCATCGGTCTGTTTGGCCGTCTGCTGTAGTTGTGCCAAACGATCTCGTAATACGCTGTTGTCTGCTGATTCAGCATGTTGCTCAAGAAACTCGGCTGCCGCAGCCAGCGCCGTTGCACCAACTGAACCGGCTGAGCCTTTAAGGCTGTGGGCTTCAGCTGACAGTCTCTGTAGATTACCGTGCTGGAACGACTGCTCAATATTGGTCAAGTAGACCGAAACCTGGCCCTGAAACAGCTTAAGGATTTCAGGTAGCAGGTAGCTAAATCCGGCCTCATGGAAGTTAATGCGCAGATACTCCTGATCAAGTGGCGATAGTGATGCTGTTAACTGTTCCATCTGATGCTCCTAGTCCCTGTAGCGTCGTATCAGGTCTCCGTAGGCATCAATACGCCGATCACGTAGAAAAGGCCAGATCCGTCGTACTGTTTCGCTGCGTTCCATGTTCAATTCTACAACAATGATCTCTTCCTGCTCTGTGCTGGCCTGTGCCAGTAACTCCCCTTGGGGTCCGGCTATAAAGCTGCTTCCCCAGAACTTAATTCCGCTGGCGTTTGCATCAGGAGAGGCTTCAAATCCAACCCGGTTGACCGAAAGTACCGGCAGTCCGTTGGCAACGGCATGGCCACGCTGGACAGTTACCCAAGCATCTTGCTGACGTTGCTGTTCTGCGGCATCGTCAGTCGGGTCCCAGCCGATTGCTGTCGGGTAGATCAGCAGATCTGCACCGGCCAGAGCCATCAGGCGAGCGGCCTCCGGGTACCATTGATCCCAGCAGACCAGCACTCCCAAGGTGCCTACCGAGGTGCGGATTGGCGCAAAACCGAGATCTCCGGGGGTGAAGT
>Ga0209373_10001668_pt1 | contig 24963 bp, 13 predicted proteins | sample Higcelweek5metaG_FD_187173 | JGI IMG/M metagenome (GOLD analysis project Ga0209373, IMG submission 187173) | Freshwater pond sediment microbial communities from the University of Edinburgh, under environmental carbon perturbations - High... | ecosystem: Environmental > Aquatic > Freshwater >... | reverse complement strand
AGATTTAGATATGATTTCACTTTTCCCGGGCAACACATGGAAAAACCGTCCAGGAGGATTGCGTGCCGATTTAGTACAGCTACTCTACGACCTGAAACCCGGTTTCCTTCGATTCCCTGGCGGTTGCATTGTTGAAGGTCATGAATTGGCAACACGTTATCAATGGAAAAAGACTGTTGGAGATGTAGATCAACGCCAACTGATTGTAAACCGCTGGAATACTGAATTTAAACACAGACCTACACCCGATTATTTCCAAACTTTTGGATTGGGCTTCTTTGAATATTTTCAATTAGCCGAAGATATTGGAGCTGAGCCGTTACCAATATTAAGTTGTGGAATGGCGTGTCAGTTCAACACTGGAGAATTAGTGCCAACCGATCAGCTCGATCCATACATACAAGATGCCCTTGATTTGATCGAATTCGCAAATGGAGCAACAACTTCGACATGGGGAAAAGTTCGTGCAGAAATGGGGCATCCAGCACCTTTTAATTTAAAAATGATTGGCGTTGGGAACGAGCAGTGGGGACCACAATATATCGAACGGTATGTACTATTTGCAAAAGCAATCAGCGAAAAGTATCCAACAATAAAAATAGTTTCGGGAACAGGTCCTTCTCCTGATGGTAAGTTCTTTGACTATGCCGCACAAGAGTTGAAAAAACTAAATGCACAAATTGTAGACGAACACTATTATGCAAGTCCTGAATGGTTCCTTCAGAATGCAACCCGCTACGATAATTACGATCGAAAAGGCTACAAGATTTTTGCCGGTGAATATGCTGCGCAAAGTATAAACACATGTAGTCCCGACAACAAAAACAACTGGAAATGTGCCATTGCAGAAGCTGCTTTTATGACTGGCTTGGAAAGAAATGCAGAAGTTGTAAATCTTTGTTCTTACGCGCCGTTATTGGCTCATGTCGACGGCTGGCAATGGACTCCCGATCTTATCTGGTTCGACAACCTAAACTCTTTTGGAACAGCGAACTACTACGTTCAGAAAATGTTTTCGAACAATAAAGGAACTCAGGTATTGCCTATGCTTGAAGATGGCAAGCCTCTTGTTGGACAGGATGGACTGTATGCATCGGCAACTTTTGATCAGAATTCAAAAGAGATCATTTTGAAGCTAGTAAATTCGACAGACAAAGAACAAAAAGTAACAATTGCCCTTGAAGGAGCCAAAAAACTAGCCACTAAAGGCACAATGACAGTTATGAAAAGTGATGATTTAACCGTTTTCAATTCAATAGAACAACCAATGAAGATTGTTCCAATTGAACAAGAATTAACCATTAAAGGAAAAACGGTAAGCAATTTATTATCTGCAAGTTCATTTACTGTTATTAAAATCAAACAGATACAATAAGTTTAGATGACATTAACGAAAAGCGCAGTGACCTCTCAATGAGATAGTCACTGCGCTTTTTTATTACTCTCCTACCCCAGAATAATCGTAATCCTCAACAAATAAATGCTAAAATCCGGCTTTGTTATCAAGAAATAAAACAAACCAGAAATCTTTGTTTCTTTCGAAACAATTTCAGCATATAAGTAATGAATAGTGTTTCGCAAAAATGAAATCTGATATAGCATTTTTGCAAAAAACTTAAGGACTTAGAAGCATAGCCTCGATTAAAATTAAACCAAAGGATCTTAATCAGTTGGACATCCTAAAGCAATCAAGAAAGCTGTAGATTCGGCTCATATAAAAGCTTCGTGTAAATATGTATCATACCTACCGGCACTCGGTTTTATTGTGAACATTCATATCAACGTATTGAAATGTATTGTTACAATATTAATGGAGCCTACGGATCTTATACGATGATGCTTTCATTCAAATTACTTCGTCAAAAAAAAGAGCAAAAAAAAGCTCCCTGAGTAATTCAGAGAGCTTCAATTTATAATTTCTTAATTAGAAAGTCCATTCAACACCAGCATTCATACTGAAACGTTGTAAGTAATGTTTTCCGTAAGAACGGGTCCTATCATTATAATCGTTTCTGTCGGGAGCAAAATAGTCGAAGAAGTAAGTATAGTCGGGAGCGAGTACAATACCAATTTTTGGAGTGATGTTATACTTGAAGATAAGCCCACCAACAGCGCCTACATTAGTTCCTGTTGTTGCATGTTTAAATGTATCTGAAGTATCTAAATCGCCATTTGCCAATTCTAATAATTCAAATTTACTTAGTAAGAACTCAAATTTCAACCCAGCAGAAGCATACAAATCAAACTTGCTAACTTTCAGAATACGATAATCGGCCCTTGGTGAAATATCTAAGTTATTAAAAGCATAAGTAAGCCTCACAGCATTCAAATTAAGAGGATGAGTAGATGAAGAGTAAGGTTCATTAAAACTAAGATTTGAATATCTTAAATCAGCTCTCAACCTTAAATTATCGCCCATCAAAAAAGAAAAATCAGCACCGATATTAAAATCGGGTAGCGAATTGGTACAGTTTTCAAGCCCCAATCCAATTAAATGATTCATATTATGGTCGTAACCTCCAGTTACTGCAACAGAGTAATCTTTTTGAGAAAACCCAGTAATTGAAAGAGAACTTAGTACTAATACAATCAATAAAAATTTTTTCATAACATCTCGTTTTATAATATTCTAATGAATCGATTTCTAACGCAAAGGTTTAAAAACTATCTCAAAGCTCCTAATGCCAAACACTTAAAAAAACATAATATGAATTAAAAAATGATAACCTTGAAATAATAATTTCGCCCAAAAATACACATTTCATCTTCATTTCAACATTTTCAGGGCACTAATACAGAGAAAAATGATTGAAAAAATTGTCAAAAAAACTTAAATGGGCGATGAATGAAGGTTTTAATACCATAAGTGTTCCACTGCTCAATGCAAAATGAAGGAAATGACCGTTCTTCATTGTAAAGGTATTAACCTGAGTTCGACTTTATTCTTAAACTCAAAAATAAAATCGAACTCAGGTTATTATGCTCTTAATGATTTTTCGATGTTGAGTTTAATATAAACCGAAAATTTCTATATTTGCAACCGCTAAGCCCAAATGGCGAAATTGGTAGACGTGCTAGTTTCAGGTACTAGTGTTCGAAAGGACGTGCAGGTTCGAGTCCTGTTTTGGGCACCGATAAGATGATTGATTAATCCATAATATACTAGTAATGTGTATTATGGATTTATATTTTTCAAAAACACCGATAGTGTGGTCTTTATTTGCCCGTTTTTTGTTGTTTCTGATTTTTATAAATCTTTATCTTTCTGAATTCAATTGGACTATTTTCTGTAATTCCAATAAGAATTTTTTTCATTTTCAAAATCGAAAACGAACACACTCCTCCATTCAAAACGATCCTTGGTATCCTTAACCCAACAAAAGATATAGGAAGACTCACACAAAGATATAGACGTATACATACAATGCGAATCAAGAGTTGAAAAACAAACAATAAAAATTAGTCAAATAATTGAATTATAGGCAATTAAAATTACATAAATCTCTGAAATCACTATCTTATGATCAATTTCAAATTGACTATTAGATCTGATTTTCAAGGATAAGGATGACAAGTTAGTAAGAATTTACTTTTTTATTTGCGAAAAGTTTGAAGAACTTCAATTTTATTGTGAGCGGTTCAGTAACAACAACAGACCAGAATTTACAGATCAAGAGATTATGACCATATACCTATATGTCATGCACCATGAAGGGTATCTGAAAGTGAAACAGATACACCGTTTTGCCTCAGAATATCTCCGCACATGGTTTCCTGAGATCGGGAGCTATCAGGCCTTTAACTACAGGCTCAACAAGCTAAGCGGTGCCTTTACTCGGATTGTTGAGATCCTTCTGGCAGATTACCGGACAGAGGATTGCTGCTTAGACCAAAGCCTATTGGACTCCATGCCAATTATGACCTGTTCCGGCAAACGTTCAGGTAAAGTTGCCAGGGAGTTGACCAATAAAGGGCTCTGTTCAACAAAAGGGATTTATTACTATGGGCTTAAAATGCACCTTTTAGGATTTCGCCGCATTGGCAAACTGCCTCATCCTGAGCAGATTTTGTTCACGCCTGCTTCTGTAAACGATGTAACTGTTTTCAAAGAAGCATGGTCGGGCATCACTAGTGATGCGTTAACTTTTTAAAATTCACTGTAATTAATTGATACAAAAACCAATATAAGCGTTCTTTGATTTTTTGATTTGAATTGACCTGTAGTTTTGCACTTTTTTAAAGTGCATGATTATGAATTCAGGTAAGTATGTGTTCGCCCAGCTTTTACAATTTGTCAACAGATATGAGTTTGAAAAATGTGTAAATCGTTATAATGGTGACCACAGGATCAGAAATTTGAATTATTGGAACCAATTTTTACAACTTTTCTTTGATTAACTGACTTCTCCTAATTCCTTACTTGATATTTGTTTATGCCTGAAAGCCCACAAGAAGAAGCTTTATTGCCTGGGTATTAAGCAAAATGTTTAACAATCAACTTTATCGCGAGCAAATGAAAATCGTGACTGGCACATATTTTCTGATTTTGGAGAGTATTTGATAAAACTGGAAAGACCTATTTATCAAGATACCTCAATTCCCAGTATCAACATTGACAACGATGTGTTTGCTTTTGATTCTACAACAATATCTCTTAGCATCAAGTTGTTCCAATGGGCACATGTAAAATACTCACGGGGTGCAATAAAAGTCCATACCTTGCTTGATTTGCGGAGGAGCATACCAACCTTTATCCTTAATTACCGATGGCAAATACCATGACAGCAACGCACTCGACAAGATTATCCCAGTTCCTAGTGCCACTTATTTGATGGATAAGGCTTATGTCGATTTTCTCGCATTGCATAATATTCATAAAACGTGAGCATATTTTGTAACTAGGGCAAAAAATATCGCTCGATTATATTGAGATCGAAAGAAATTTCAATATTGACGGATCAACGGGGTTAAGAGGTGATAAAACCATCAAATTTAATGGGTATAAGTCTAAAAAATACACTGAAAACCTTCGGTTTGTTAAATATTACGATGAAGAAAAAGCCTTATTGCTCGTGTTTTTAACCAACAATTTTGAGGTATCCGCCCTTGAAGTTTCACGTTTATACAAGAATCGATGACAGATAGAGGTGTTTTTCAAATGGATAAAGCATAACCTTACAATCAAAAGACTATGGGGACACTCAGAGAATGCTGTAAATATCCATATTGGGGTGGCAATTTGCACTTATCGAATTGTGGCATATATCAAACATTCATTAAAAAGCAACTTGTCGATTTACGAAACAATGCAAATTTTGGGAATATCTGCTTTTGATAAAACGCCAGTCAAGAAACTGATTTCCGGGGTACAAGTCAATCAAAATGTCAAAGAACAACACAATATTATTTTGTGATCAATTTTTAACGCATCAGTAGTAGTTGCCCATCATTAACGAGATAGATCAATACACATGTAAAGAGAGGGATAAAGTCACCCCTAAAAGTCCGATAGGAAAAGCCTTTGAATATTGCGACAATCGATGGACCAGCATGCAAAACTATTTAACCTACGGTATGCTCGAAATCGACAGCAACCTGATTGAAAACTCAGTCCGACCATTAGCCATAGGACGTAAGAATTACCTGTTCGCCTGTTCGCACGATGCGGCCAAAGATATGGTCATATTCTACAGCTTTTTGCAGCATGTACTAAAATGAAATCGATCCGCAGAAATGGCTCACCTATGTAATGCAAAACATCAACGATACAAAAAAAAGAACTCAAATACCTGCCACCGCAATTTATCGACAAAATTCTACTAGGGTAATATGGAATTGGTTGGGGGATACGTTCAAGAACAGAAAACAGCAATACAACAGTGCGGTTTTTTCAATCTATTTAATTTCGCTGTATTCATTCACTAATGATCTGGTTTCATACTTTAAAAAAGAGCTATTGAACTAGGATAAAATACCCATCCTCTCTGCAAAGTGAATAATGAATTTCCTTTCCTTCAAATTTCACAAATAAATGACCGAAGAACGCTTGATCAGGCAACTAAAGAAACGCCACTTAAAAACAACGATACAATATAGATATCTGTTATTCAAACCAATAAACACAACAAAGAAGAACTAGCAGAATATCATATAGCACAACACAAAAGTGCAAGTTATTTGAACATACGGTAAGGCATTCCTGTGTCAGAATTTATTTCTTTATGCTGTCGTTTTATGTTTTTTTTTAAGGCTCATAAAATCGATGCGATAGAAATTTTCAAATCAATAAACCTAAATATGAGATCTAAACTTGCTCTACTATTTATTTCAGCTACGCTATTGGCCTCAATTCTTTATTCGTGTAGTCCGGTTGAAGAACAACGGATAAAAGCCAATGGCCGCGAAGTTGTCGATTTTAAGGTTTTGCCTTTCGAAATCGAAGATGTTAAACTTCTCGATGGCCCTTTTCTTCACGCTACTGAATTAAATATACAATCGTTGTTGAATTACGAACCCGATCGTCTTTTGGCGAAGTTCAGGAGCGAAGCCGGATTGAAGCCAAAAGCCGAACACTATGGCGGCTGGGAAGACAATACCATTGCAGGGCACAGCTTAGGGCATTATCTTGCGGCCATTTCGCTGATGTACAAAACAACGGGCAATCCTGAATTCCTCAAACGGGTGAATTATATTGTCGATGAGCTTTATGAATGCCAGCAAGCCGATGGTGAAGGATACCTTGGAGCTTTCCCCAATGGTAAAAAGATACTGGAAAACGAGGTGGCTAAAGGTGATATTCGTTCTCAAGGCTTTAATTTGAATGGGATTTGGGTGCCATTTTATACCCAACACAAAGTAATGGATGGTCTATTTCAAGCCTACTACCTTTGCAAAAATGAAAAAGCGCTCGAAATCAACATCCGCTTTGCTCAATGGCTCGAAACGGTGGTGAAAGATCTGAACGATCAGCAAATTCAGGAAATGCTTCACTGCGAGCATGGCGGCATCAACGAGTCGTTAGCCGAACTTTATGGCCTAACTGGAAAAGATGAGTTCTTGAAACTTTCGAAAGTTTTCCACCACAAAGTAATTCTCGATTCATTGACCAACGGGGTTGATATTCTTCCAGGGAAACATGCCAACACACAAATACCCAAATTAGTTGGTTTGGCCAGAAGGTATGAATTCACAGGAAGTGAAACCGACAGGAAAGCGGCTGACTTTTTCTGGGACCGCGTGGTCAATCATCATTCGTATGTTACTGGAGGCAACTGTAACCACGAATATTTTGGCCCGGCCGACTCGCTGAACGAACGTTTGAGCGACGAAACCACCGAAACCTGCAACGTTTACAACATGTTGAAACTTTCGGAGCACCTGTTCGAATGGGAAGCTTCACCCAAAGTGGCCGATTACTACGAACGTGCGCTGTTCAACCAAATTTTATCGTCACAGCATCCCGGAGACGGACGTGTTATTTACAACCTTTCGCTCGAAATGGGCGGCTTCAAAGTCTATCAAGACCCACAATGGTTTACCTGTTGCGTGGGTACGGGTATGGAAAACCATTCGAAATACAGTAAAAACATCTTTTACCACAACAACGAAGCCCTGTATGTGAGCCAGTTTATAGCTTCGGAATTAAACTGGAAAGACAAAGGAGTGAAAGTAACCCAAAAGACCCAATACCCCGACGAGCAGGGAACTTCGTTCGAAATAACGTGCCAACAAACAGTGCGTTTTGCTTTAAAAGTTCGTTACCCGGCTTGGGCTCAAAAAGGCATGTCAATATACATAAACGGGCAGGAACATAAAGTAAAAGAGCAACCCGGAAGCTTTGTAAGCCTTGACCGTAAATGGAAAAACGGCGACAAAGTTGAGGTGCTTTTTCCGTTTAGTTTAAGATTAGAAACAATGCCCGACAATGCCAACCGAGTGGCGGTGTTATACGGGCCATTGGTATTGGCCGGCGATTTGGGCACTGTAGAAGACCCCGCTGCCAACGACCCCATGTATGTTCCTGTATTGATGACCAGCGAACGCGATCCTTATGCTTGGCTAAAAGCTGTAGAAAACACATCAAATACATTTAAAACAAATAACGTTGGACAGCCACGCGATATTACACTGAAACCATTCTTCAAAACCCACGACCGCCGTTACTCGGTTTATTGGGATATGTACACCCCCGAAGAGTGGAAAAATGTTCAAGCAGAATACGAAGCCGAAAAAGCAAAAAAAGCGGAGCTGGAATTAAAAACCATCGACCTGTTCCGTTTGGGCGAAATGCAACCCGAACGCAACCATAGTTTCGAAAGCAATAACGTTTGGGTAAACGAATTGAAAACGAAGAAATTCCGAGAAATCGACCGTGGTGGCTGGATGTCGTTTAAAATGAAAACCATCAAAAACCAACCAATAGCACTTGTTTTTGAATATTGGGGCGGTTATAGCGGTTCAAAAACATTCGACATTCTGGTCGAAGGTCAGGTGATCGCCACGGAAAATATTTCAAAATTCGGCAAAAGTAAATTCATCGATGTAGCCTACGAAGTGCCAGAAAACCTTATCAAAAACAAAGAAAATTTCGATGTAAAAATTGTTCCGCACAAAGGTCACCGTGGTGGTCCAATTTTCAATGTCAGAACCGTAAAACACTAAACCTTAATCAATAGAAATAAAATTGAAATGAAAAACCTTTATATTTTTATATTATTACCCTTCATTGTTTTTGCCGCGAAAAACGTATCGGCACAAGAAAACATTGCCCCCAAAGCCAGCAAGTTATCGACCTCGTTTGTTTCGACATGGGAAAAATTAAACGCCATTAACGATGGCTACGATCCCAAAAGCTCGATGGATAAAGGAGTTGGGGCTTATGGAAACTGGAACTCAGCCGAAAATTTCGACAAATGGAATTGGGTGGAATACAACTTTACCTCTTCCTACCTCATAGCGAGTTCGCAAGTGTATTGGTGGACCGACGGTGGCGGCATTCAAATTCCCTACAACACCTATCTTCAATATCAAGACGTGTTCAGTGGTGAATGGAAAACACCAGAAAACATTCAGGGAAATGGCGTATTAGCCGATCAGTACAACGTGACCACCTTCAATCCGATTTTGACCAATAAAATAAGGTTGTACTGCATCAGCACCGCAGCACAAGGCATTCTTGAATGGAAAGTTTTTGGAACAGTTGCTGAAAATATCCCAACAAAAACCACGGTTTCTATCGATAGAAACTTTGCAAAAGGATCGACAAGCCAGATCACAGTTACAGCGAAAGATGCTATTGGGAATACGGTTGAAGGTTATAATTTTGAAGTGGAAGCACGTATTTCAAACGCTATTCAAACTGAAAATGAAAACTATCAAGTAAAAGGCCAGACCATTAATGTTATAACAACAACCATTCAACTGGCATCAACAGACGCAACTGGCACAACTTCTTTCGATGTTGTATTGCCGGCAAACATCGACCCCAACGATGGAATTGAAATACTGGTAAAACTCAATGGCGGAATAGCCACCCTAGTTAATTACAACTACTTTGAACCCGGCTTAGTTGCCCCAATGCTTACGGCCGATGCCACTTCAAACAATGTGGACCACAACATTGAGATTACCTTTCCCGACATGCCTGCATGGAGAGATAAAATCTCGGGTATCAAATTAAATGGTAAAGCATTAGCTGCTTCAGCTTATGAACTGCAAGCAGGAATGTTGAAATTGATCCCTTCGACGGGCAACGAACTGCTTACCAAAGCCGGATCGAAAACCATTGTTATAGAAGCGACTGGTTATAAAAATGCAACGGTTTCGCAAATTATTGCAGCAGGTGCGGTAAGCTTAGCAAATTCATACATCGATAATTCGGTGAAAATCTATCGCCCATCAACCACAAAAATTGCCGTTTATGCCTACGATGCGTTTAATAACCCCGTGGAAGGTTATACATTTAAATTCGATGTGGAAGTGGTGAACAAGACTAAAGCAACCAACGAAGTTTATTTTGTTGAAGATGCCGAAACGGAAGAAAACACATTGGGCAACTCCTTATCGGCTACCGATGCTAAAGGAAAAACAACAATTCAGGTGAAAATACCAGTAAAAGTTGATGTAAACGATGGTGTTCTTCTTCAGTTGAAAATGAGCGACAACATTACATTGATTGGTGAAAAACGCGGTTACACCCACCGTGAAGGCGAACGCGAAGTGTATGTTCCAAAAGAAATAAAAGCGAAAAAAGAATTTAGCTGGGACCTTACTGCTCAATCGGAACATTTCACCGCATTTTGGGGTGGAAAAACTGGCCCCGATCCTTTGCACCCATCGAAAGGCGGTGTTGCTTTCGATCCAAAACCAATTTTAGATGAACTTGAAAGCTATTATAGTTTTTACATCGATTCGATGAAATTTATTTTGAACCCTGAAACGGGCAATATGGCCAAATACAAATCAGTCATTGTTCTTTTCAACACATGGGAATCGGGTTATGCAGATAATGGAGCCTACGGTGCTTCGGTCGACGAAACAATTGGTGGCATGTGGATGGCCCCAAGGTCTGGATTTGTCATTGCCCATGAATTCGGTCATGCTTGTCAGGCCATGATCCCCATTCAATATCCTGGAAAAGGATTCAAAAACCTCGACGACAACCACAATGTTGGTATGTATTGGGAAGCGAGTGCCAACTACATGGCCTACCTATCTTCAGGTCAAACGGGAAATATGTTAACGCCCTCATTTATGAACACATCGATGTTGCAATACTTGAGTACCATCGACTGGCGCCAGTACGAATCGGTTTATGTTCCTGCTTACATTATCGACAAATTTGGTATTGAAGCGTTGGGTAAACAGTGGCGAGGTGCCGATAAAGGAGATAACCCTTTTGATGCCATGATGAAAGGTTTGGGAATGACCCGAGATGAAATGCGTCGCGAAGCCGGACTTTGGGCCATGCACAACGTAACCTGGGATTATTCCATTGGCGATTTGATCCGAAATATGATGAATAGTGCCGACGAATCGGCCGTTTGTCGTAAATATACCTATCTCGAAAAAACCAAAAGCATGGACAATACGTACATTGTGCCGCGCGAAATGGCACCTGCCGACTATGGTTACAACATTATTCCAGTATTTCCAAACGCAGGGGCAACAACAATTTCAGCTTCGTTGAAAGGGTTTGAAAATGCAGCCGGAGGTGGCGGGGGATGGAGTTATGGATTTGTTGCCGTAGATAAAGCGGGGAATCCTCGTTATGGCAAAGTTGCCCTCGAAACCGATGCACAAGCTGGAATCACTATTGAACCTTCCGACTCCTTATACTATCTGGTCGTTACTGGAACTCCGGTCAGAACCAACACCTATGCCTGGACACCCAACTGGTCGAAAGTTTATCGTTTCCCTTATTCATTGAAATTCGAAAATGCTTTACCCGCTGGAAACAACATTGGATCTACCTCGAGTAAAAACACAGTCGCAGGTGCGCCACATTCCAATGGTGGCGGCTGGGTGGCCTCAACCGCAAAGGTTGATGCTTCGGCTTTTGTTGGTCCAAATGCTCAGGTGCTGGGAACAGCTAAAGTTACAGGCAATGCTCGAATCGAAGATTTTGCCATTGTAAAAGGTTCAGCGCAAATTAAAGATAATGCCATTGTTAGAGGAAATGCCATAGTAGGAAAAGCGGCTGTAATCAGCGATAATGCTTTAATTGAAAAAGCAGCCCGTGTTTACGATGGAAAAATTACCGAAAGCGGTGTGATAACAGGCAGTGCAGTTGCCATTAACTGTAACGTTTCTGACCAAGCCGTTTTGAAAGATGTTTCATGGTTGAATAAAGTAACCTTAACAGGAACAGCTATCGTAGGAGGAGACAACAATAGCTTCGAAACGTGTTCAGAGGGGATCTACCTCAGCTTAAACCAAAGCAAGTGCAACAAAACACTTTGGGATGCAAAAACCACTGAAGATGCAAATCCTGTCGTTGCTGAATACTATTATCCTTATGGCGATATTCCACAATTTCCCGATAACGTACAAGCCAAAGCCATAAACGGAAGTTCTGTTGTATTAAGTTGGGATACAGCATTAGATAACGAAACCATTGTAAATTACATTGTTTTCCAAAACGGAAAGCCATTGAAATTGGTTGCGGGAACAAGCGATACCATTACCGGATTGAACCCAAAAACACAGTACACCTTTTCGTTGCGTGCACGCGATAATGCAGGGAATATCTCGGAGCAGAGTGAAGAAGTTCAATTAAGTACACCTGTTTCGGTAAACAGCATTAAGGATCGCAAATTCGATTTTTTGATCAATCCGAACCCTGCAAATAGCAAATTCAATATCGAACTAGCTCAAGATGATTTGGCGAACATGACGATTTACAATTTAGTGGGCGAAATAGCCTATTGTTATCAATTTAAAGGTCATACTTCAGTTGAAAATAATAAACTAGGCAAGCCCGGTGTTTACTTTGTAAACGTGGAAAGCAAGAATCAAAACAAAACGAAAAAACTGATCATTAATTAAATTGAAAAAATAAAGAATAAATCGAAATACAAAATGACGATGAAGAGAAATGTACTTTTAATAGCCATAGCTGAAGCGGCTGTTGCTATCTCAATGCTGTTGATGTTTGGTTGCCAGCAAGCACCAATTGTCGACAACAGCGCTATTCAGCAAGTGCCGTTTACTTCGGTAAAACTCACCGACCAGTTTTGGGCACCGCGCATCAAGACCAACCACGAGGTAACCATCCCAATTGCCATTGAGCAATCCACCATTAGCGGGCGCATCAAAAATTTTGAAATTGCAGGTGGCAAATGCGAAGGAAAATTCTGCTCTGAATATCCTTTCGACGACTCTGATGTATATAAAATCATCGAGGCTGCCAGTTATTCCATACAGTCGACACCCGATCCAAAAATGGAGGCCATCATCGACACACTCATCTACAAAGTGGGCATTGCTCAAGAGGCTGATGGTTATTTATACACAATGCGAACCATTAATGGCGACGATTCGCACGACTGGATTGGCAAACGCTGGGAAAAAGAACACATTCTTAGTCACGAAACATACAATTTGGGGCATCTTTTCGAAGCTGCAGCAGCTCACTATCAGGCAACAGGGAAACGTACCTTGCTAGACATTGCCATTAAATCGGCCGACCTGCTCGATCAGGTTTATGGTTGGAAAAAACGCGAAGGATTCACCGGACATCAAGAAGTAGAACTTGGGTTAGTAAAGCTATACAACGTCACCGGAGAAAAACGTTACCTCGATTTGGCTAAATTCTTCCTCGATGTACGTGGAACTGTTCCTGAAGGTGACGAATACAATCAATCGACAAAAAAAGTGGTTGAACAAACCGAAGGCGTGGGACATGCTGTGCGTGCAACTTATATGTATGCAGCCATGGCCGACATTGCAGCACTTTACAACGACGAATCCTACAACCACGCCAACCGCGCTATTTGGAGCGACATTGTGGGAACAAAAACTTATGTGACCGGTGGCATTGGTGCATCGGGTGGCAACGAAGGTTTCAACGGAAAATACAACCTGCCTAACATGTCGGCTTATTGCGAAACGTGTGCCTCGGTGGGAATGGTAATCTGGAACTACCGCATGTTCCTGGCCGATGGCGATGCCAAATATTACGACGTATTGGAACGCACGCTTTACAATGCGTTTCTGTCGGGCGTATCGTTAAATGGCGACCGCTTTTTCTATCCAAACGTATTGGAATCGATGGGGCAGCACAACCGTGGCAAATGGTTTGGGTGCGCTTGCTGTCCGCCCAATGTTGCCCGTCTTCTCCCCTCTTTACCTGGTTATATCTATGCAAAATCCGATGCTTCGGTTTACGTGAACTTGTTTGCCGACAATACCGCCAAGTTTGAATTCAAAGGCCAAAACATTGAATTGATACAAAAAACAAGTTACCCTTGGAATGGAAAAATCGATTTATCGGTGAATCCTGAAAAGAAAGAAAAGTTCAACCTGAAAATACGCATACCGGGATGGGCCGAAAATAAAGCCATTCCTCTCGATTTGTATACCTTCAACAATCAAGCTTCATCGACTTTAAAGATCACCGTAAACGGACGAAAAGTGAAAACCCTTGCTGAAAATGGCTATGTAACCATTAGTAAAAACTGGAAGAAAGGCGATGTGGTTTCGATCGATTTCCCAATGGATGTTCGAATTGTAAAAGCCGATGATCAGGTAACTTCGGATAAAAACCGTGTGGCCTTACAACGTGGCCCAATTGTTTTCTGTGCCGAGTGGCCTGAAAACAACAAAGGCAATGTGCTGAGCTTGATGTTCGACAAAGAACCAAAAACCGAAACAGCCTTTACCACAGATTTACTCAACGGCGTTGAAGTGATCAAAACCACTGCCAAACAGGTAAACCGTGGAATCGATTCAGCTTTTACCTACTCAGATCCGGTTGAAGTGACGTTGATTCCTTATTACAGCTGGAACAACCGCGGCCCAGGCGAAATGATGGTGTGGTTACCTACCGACGAATCGAGCGTTTATCCTCAGCCCGCTCCAACCATTGCCAACAAAAGCAAAGTTACAGCAAGTGTGCCATCGCCAGCATTAAAAGTGGCATTGACCGACCAATATGAACCCGAAAATGCCAACGATCATACCCGCCCCTATTACCATTGGTGGCCAAAAAACAGTTCATGGGAGTGGATTCAATACGACTTTGAAAAAGAAGAAACCATCTCCTCTTCGAAAATATATTGGTACGACGATGGTCCTTTTGGGGGTTGCCGCGTTCCCGATGCTTATGAGTTGCAATACAAATTAGGCGATAAGTGGGTTTCGGTAAAAGCAAAATCGGCCTACAAAATCACCAAAGATGGCTGGGACAAAATTGAATTCGAACCAATTAACACCACGGGTATGCGCTTACGTGTGAAACTACCTGAAAAATTTTCGACAGGAATTCATGAGTGGGCAGTGCAATAAAAACATTACATATACATAACTACTTTTGAAAAAGCTTTGGTCGAGAAATTGACTGGAGCTTTTTCTTTTATGACTAAATCGATAAAACGAAACTGTTTTATTGATTAAAATTGCCTCAAATATTAAAAGTTAGAATATGAAACTTTTATCCATCACTATTATTACCGTTTTACTACTGTGTTCATGGCAAATCAAAGCTCAGAAAACAAACCAAATTACAGTTGTAAACAAAGGAAATGTAGCCTTTGACACTTGGTTTCAGAATAAAACCATGCGCCTCGATTTCTTCCATAACGGTAATGCCATAACAGAGATGTTTGCTGTTGACAAAGTGCTTTCCGACGGAACTTGGAGCGGAAGCAAAACTATTCTAATTGATGAATTGGAGCTTGGACCCTACTTTTTCGAAGTGATAGATAAAGAATCAAAAATTCTTCTTTATTCGCGCGGCTTTGCCAACATTTTTGGCGAATGGCAAACCACACCCGAGGCAGCAGAACAGTGGGGAACTTTTCATGAATCGCTTCGCTTTCCGTGGCCATCGAAACCAGTGATTGTTCAAGTGAAAAAGCGCGATGCCGAAAACAGGTTTCAATTTATTTGGAACACAGAAGTAGACCCTTTGTACCGTCAGGTGAATGCCGTTGACCGTGTTCACACTGAAAAAGTTTTCACCATCGAAGAAAACGGAGCGGCATCCCAAAAGCTCGATCTAGTGATTCTTGGCGATGGTTATTCGACAAAAGAGATGAAAAAATTCCATGCCGATGCGAAACGGCTTTCCGAAGCCTTGTTGAACGCAGAACCGTTCAAATCGCAACGAAAAAGCATCAATATTCGGGCAGTGGAAACTCCAGCGGTTGAGTCGGGCGTGAATAAACCACATCATGGTGTATACAAACGAACACCCCTTTCGGTCAGCTACAGCACCTTCGATTCAGAACGCTATGCCCTTACCTACGACAATAAAACTGTTCGCGATGTAGCGTCTGCTGTTCCTTACGACTTTATGGTCATCCTCGTGAACGAACGCACCTATGGGGGTGGTGGAATCTATAACCTTTACACCACAGTGGCTGCCGACAATAAATTTTCGGAATACATTATGGTGCACGAAATGGGCCACCATTTAGCTGCTTTGGCCGATGAATACTATACTTCTTCGGTTTCGTACGAAGCACCAGCGATTACGCTTGAGCCTTGGGAGCCCAATGTTACCGCGCTGCTCGACCCGCAAAACCTGAAATGGAAAGAGATGGTTGATGACGAAACCCCAATCCCAACCCCGTGGAACAAGGAAGCCTTCGACAAATATGGTTACGAAATTCAGAAAGAGCGTCAAGCCATCCGCGACCAGCACCTGCCCGAAACGGTAATGGAAGAGCTGTTCGACCGCCAACTGACGAAAGAGAACGAGTTCTTTTCCACCGAAATATATAAGGATAAAGTAGGTGCTTTCGAAGGGGCCAACTACAATGCCAAAGGGATGTACCGTTCGCAACTGGATTGCCTTATGTATACTCGCCACAATGTTTTCTGCAAAGTTTGTCAACGAAGCATTGTCAATGTGATCAATCAATATTCAAAATAGTATCTGATTATATTATACTTGTAAATCATTATTAAATTGGATGCATCGAAAGACGATTGTATTTTTAAACATTTGTTCAAGTATCACGAACATACCTTCGATTGAAACCAGCCTATGAAATATTTTCCATAACCAAATAATTCTACATTGCATGCATCATTATCATCAAAAATAAGAAGCATGATTTTCAATAATTTCAAAAGGATACTGTTTGTTGCCTTGCCTCTTTTGGCAGCATGTTATATGAGTTCTTGTTCTAAAAAGGCTAAAATAGCTTTGGAACAAACTGCCCCCAAAGAGTTATTTATTCCAGATACCGTTTACATGGTACCCTATTATAACGATTACAAACAAGATACCAGTGAATACAGCTTTTCTCGAATGAAAGAAACTCCAAACTTTGCCTTGTTTTGGGCGAAGGAATATGGTACCAATCCTATGGAAAATCCAGATTCTACCAAACGTTTCAATGTGGATGAACTACTTAATGAAGGTGAGCGTATATATAACTATTATGTGAACGACCTTAAGTTTGTTGAAAAAGGAAACTCATTAACCGACAAGTACAAGATGTTGATTTACATTTATGGCGGTGAAGGAGGAACTGCATTTGGAGGTGGTGAAGCAAATAAAGTAGGCATATTCTGGGCTCCGGCAATTCGCATGACCAAAGCACCTTTTGGGGCATTAGCGCACGAGATGGGGCATTCGTTTCAATATTTATTAAGTGCCGACAAAGCCACAAAGAATACTACTTCGACAGAAGAGGGTGGAGCATGTTTTTCAATTTTCGAAATGACATCGCAATTTATGTTGTGGCAAGTTTATCCCGAATGGATGACTTTCGAAAATTATCACCTGATCGATTTTATGAAACAAACCCATTATGCCTTTTTGCATGAAGTTAATATGTATCATTCTCCTTATATTCTTGAATATTGGTCAACTATACATGGCATTGATTTCATTGGAAAACTTTGGAGAGAGACCCAAAACGGTGAAGATGCGGTAATGACCTACAAAAGAATTACCGGAATAGACCAGCCAACTTTCAACGACGAAATTTTCGATGCTGCCCGCAGGTTTATAACTTGGGATATGAAGCGAATAGAGAAAGTGGCCAGCAAATATGCCAATCAGCACACCTGCAAAATGAATTCAATAGATGAGGGATGGTACCAAATTGACGAAAGCCGATGTCCTCAGAATTATGGCTACAATGGAATAAAATTAAAAGTACCGGCTGCCTCAACAATTGTAAAACTTGAATTTAAAGGCATAGCTGGCGCTAAAGGCTACAGAGCAATTGATGTGGAAAATGCAGGTTGGCGCTATGGCTTTCTGGCAGTGAGAGCAGATGGAAGTCGAGTGTATGGCGAAACTTTCTCCAACTCAATTGGAGAGGCTACATTCAATGTGCCAGAAAAAACGCAATATCTGTGGTTAGTTGTTAGTGGTGCACCCACCGAACATTGGATACATGTAATTGATGGTGAAAATCAGAACGATGAGCAGTGGCCATATCAAATTAAACTTACAGGTACAACATTGGACAATTCTGTTCTTTAATTGTTTGTCGGTATTGTTTTTGCTTGAAAACTAATGCTTTGGCGTAAGTTAAAGCATTTTTGTCGCGCTTGATAAATTTAAAATAACAGAATTGAAATTCTACTTTTTGTCTGCTCATTATTCTGAGTAGAAAGCTTGATGTATTTTATAAAACAATGAAAGAAGAAAAATTACAAATAACTGCCTACGAAGTGCGCGACGATGAGAAAGCATTTTTTCTACAATTGGCAGGTGAGCTAAACGTTGAGGTAATTTATACCACCGAAACGCTGAATAAAAACACGTTACATCTTTCAACGGGGAGCAAAGGCATTACCACACTCGGACAAAGTCATATTAATAGTTCAATGCTTCATAAATTAATGGCAATGAATATTAAATGCGTAGCCACTCGTACCATTGGGCATAACCACATCGACCTGAAAGCAGCAGAAGAATTGGGAATAAAAGTGTGTAATGCACATTATGAACCAAACGGAGTGGCCGACTATACAATAATGTTGATATTGATGTCGCTTAGGAAATATAAGCAGGCAATGTTTCGTGCAAATGTTAACGATTATTCTCTTACCGGATTACGTGGCAGGGAAATGAAAGATTTAACTATTGGCATTGTTGGAACCGGAAATATTGGGGCAAAGGTTATTGATAACCTTTCGGGGTTTGGTTGTAAAGTGTTGGCCTTTGACAACTTCCAGAAGGAATGCATAAAAGAAAAGGCAGAATATGTAACACTAAATGAGTTATATAAAAAATCGGATGTAATTAGTTACCATGTTCCATTGTTGGAAAGTACCCGCCAAATGGTTAACCGTAAAACAATTGAAGAAATGAAAGACGGGGTAGTTTTGATCAATTGTGCACGAGGCGAATTGATGAATATACCCGACATTATTGCAGGTATAGAAAGTGAAAAGCTTGGCGCCCTTGCCCTCGATGTTTTCGAAAATGAAGCAGGTATTTATCATCTCGATCGGCGTACCGAAATTATTAGCAATAAAGATATGGCCTATATCCGCCAATTTCCAAATGTAATTATGACCCAACACATAGCTTTCTATACCGATGCAGCAGTAAAAAGCATGGTAACATGTGCCATGTCCAGCATTGTGTCGGTACTAACTTCAGGTAAAAGTGTAAATGAAGTTAACTGATATTATTTCAAAAATTCCAGGTGGAAATATGTTGATTCCGATGGCTATTTCTGCAATAATCAATACACTATTTCCTAGTTTTCATGCCGTTTGTCAACCAACAACAGCTCTATTCTCAAGTAGTGGTACCATGGCTTTAATTGCTATTTTTTTGGTTTTAATTGGTATCCAGTTTAAATCGAATCAATTAGTAGCTTCCTTAAAGCATGGAGGTGTTTTAGTTATACTTAAGCTGTTGATATCGATTGTTTTTGGTGTTATAATCATGAAGTTTTTCGGATTGAATGGATTTTGGGGCATTTCAACCTTAGCATTGGTTGTTACCATTTCAAGTGCCAACCCTGGTATTTATATTGCATTAATGGAAAGTTATGGCAATGACATAGATGTTGCAAACTTCACTTTATTGAACATGATTGGGTTGCCATTTGTACCAATCTGCATTTTAGGTTTTTCATCGGGAAATGGAATCAATTATATGAGCATCATTTCAATAATTGCTCCATTTCTTGTAGGTATCTTAATAGCAATACTCGATAGTCGTATTCGTGCATACTCAAAGAATGGGATTAAGCTACTTCTGCCTTTTCTCGGGTTTTGTTTGGGAGCCAATATTAATTTAAACGAGGCTATGCAATCAATAGGCATGGGTTTTGTTCTGTTTTTAATTTATACTGTTACTAATAACTTGCCTTTAATCGCAACCGACAAATATATTTACAAGCAAAAAGGCCATGTAGCAGCTGCTATTTGTTGTGTTGCAGGCTTAGCAATCGCAATTCCTGATTTAATGGCCGAAATTAATTCGACCTATTTGCCATATGTAAATTCTGCTAGGTCGCAAATTGCATTCACTGTTGTTACCAGTAGTGTGTTTACTCCATTATTAGTTAAAAAGTTGGCTTCTAGTAAAGGACGTTAATAAAATGAATTTGATTTTATAGGAGAGCATTTTTTTTCTTGTAATCTATAAAAAACCACCAATTTCTGCTGTTGTTTTTTCTCTGGCTCTTCAAAAGTTCATAATTCTTAAAATCATTCTGCAATTCATTGCAGAATGATTTTCAATTATACTTTTTTTCACCTTTTTCAAAAAACGCTAAGTCAAATTAATTGTATGTTATTGTTTTTGAGAAATGTGTAAATAAACAAACTGTACATACGTGCTGGTTATTTGAACATCCCTGACCATTGTTCTCTCCATTTTTGAACTTATTTGCTATAGAGAAAAGTCTAACTGGATATACTATGCACAACCAATTCCTACGGCATTTATTGATCTTATCGTTCATCGCAACTTTTGTGTTGAACAGTTTCGGCATTAACGCCTCGTTGTTGCACAAGAACATCAACTATTCGTTCACCGTGTCGATGGAGAACCCAAATAGGCATTACATTCATGTGGAGATGACCTGTGAAAACCAAAAAGAAGATTTTATCGACTTCAAAATGCCAGTTTGGACGCCTGGTTATTACGGCATCCAGAACAATTCGAAACACCTCGTTGGTTTTAAAGCCACAAATGGAGAAGGGAAAACATTGAGCTTTTCGAAAACGATGAAGAACACTTGGCAGGTGAACACCAAAAACGAAAAAACAGTAGTCGTTTCGTACGATGTATATGCTGCTGAGCTTTCGGTGGTCGGTTCTTTTCTCGATGCCTCGAAAGCATTCATTTCGCCAACCAGTGTGTTTCTATTCCCTGCCGGAAAAATTGGTCAACCTTCGGTTGTAACCTTTAAACCTTACGGAAATTGGAAAAGCATCTCTACAGGGTTGGATAAAATTGACGATAAACCCAATACCTATTTTGCCTCCGATTTCGATGTATTGTTCGATTGCCCAACACTATTGGGAACCCAACAAGAGATAACCTTCGCTGTAAAAGGAATTCCTCACACGCTTGCTGTTAGCGAAAAAGATACGCTCGAAAAAACACAGTTCATTAGCGACCTGACCAAAATTATTGAAACTGCCACATCGTTAATGGGTGAAATGCCTTATAAACACTACACGTTTATTACCCTTGGAAGCCACGGAGGCGGCATGGAACACAGCAATTCGTGCGCATTAAGTTGTTCCGGCTCAGTTGCCAAAACCTCAAATAGCACTGAATACAAAGAATGGCTGGCCTTTGTAACCCATGAATATTTTCACCTCTTCAACGTTAAACGCATCCGCCCAATTACGCTCGGGCCTTTTGACTACGACCGAGAGTGTTATACCAACATGCTTTGGGTATCCGAAGGGTTTACCGTTTATTATGAATACCTGATTCTGAACCGTGCCGGGATTTTTACCAAAGACGATTGTTATCACTATTTTACCGAAAACATTACCAGCTACGAAAATCGTCCGGGCCATTTAATGGAATCGGCCACCGAATCGGGTTTCGATGCTTGGATCCACTTCTTCGAACGCAATGCCGAAAACAGGAACAACACCATTTCGTATTACGACAAGGGTTGTGCTCTAGGAATTCTTCTTGATCTAAAAATCCGCAATGCCACCAACAATGAAAAGTCGCTCGACGATGTAATGCGCACCCTTTATAACACCTACCATAAAGAGCTGAAACGCGGATTTACCGATGACGAGTTCCGCTCGGTATGTGAAAAAACATCAGGGATTGCTTTAGATGAAATTTTCACCTACGCCAGTACGGTTAATCCCATTGATTATCCGAAATACCTTTCGTTGGCCGGATTAACCATAGATACAACTGCGCATGTGGTTGATGACAACGTTTATTTCGGTGCATCGGTACGTTCCGACGATAAAAACTGCTGGTTGAGCAGTGTAGAACGAAATTCTCCAGCTTGGGATGCCGGATTGGGAAACGACATTGAGGTTATCATCATCGATGGTCAAAAAGCCAACAAGGAAGTTTTCGAATCGGTATTGAAAACCAAGAAAGCGGGTGACACCCTACAATTGACCATTTCGGTCGATGAAAAGACAGCCAACATTCACGTAGTGCTAGCTACAAAAAAGGAAAAGAGTTTCCGAATTGAAGAGGCCGAAAATGCCTTGACTCAAGGAAAATCAATTTTAAATACATGGTTGAAATAAAATAAAATCAAAAATATGAAGAGATTAAGCATTGCATTTTTAGCATCGGTTATGATACTGGCCAGTTGCACATCCAAAGAGATCAACATTGGCAAACAAGAACCCGTTCCGTTTACGGCCGTTCACATTAACGACCAGTTTTGGGCACCAAAGATTGAAACGAACCGCACGGTTTCTATTCCGTCGGCTTTTCATCAGTGCGAAATCAATGGCCGCATCGACAATTTTGCCCTAGCAGGTGGTATGATCAAAGGTGAACACAAAGGCGACTTTCCGTTCGACGACACCGATGTGTATAAAGTAATCGAAGGTGCAGCGTATACATTAGCTGTTCAATATGATAAAAAACTCGACATTTACCTCGACAGTGTGATTACTTTAATTGCCGCAGCACAAGAAGATGATGGTTATTTAACCACCTGCATTACCAACAAATGCGAACGCCTGCGCCCATGGTACGGCAAAGGAAAATGGGACCGGATTAACAGCCACGAATTGTACAACAGTGGCCACCTTTATGAAGCGGCTGTAGCCCATTATCAGGCAACTGGCAAACGTAATTTACTTGACGTTGCCATTAAAAATGCCGATATGATCGACAAAGTGTTTGGTCCTGCCGAAGGTCAGAAGAAAGTACCATCGGGCCACCCCATTGTGGAAATGGCCTTGGTGAAATTATGGCGTGTTACCAACGAAGAGCGTTATTTGAAATTGGCCAAATATTTTATTGACGAAACAGGTAAAGGAACCGATGGACATAAGTTGAATGCTTACAGTCAGGATCACATGCCAATTGTTGATCAGGATGAGGCCGTTGGGCACTCGGTCCGTTTAGGCTACCTCTATTCGGGCGTTACCGATGTGGCTTCGTTGTTGAACGATTCAAGTTTAATGGCTGCCTCGAAAAAGGTTTGGGAAAATGTGGTTTCAAAGAAACTCTACATTACCGGCGGCATAGGATCGCGCTCGCAAGGCGAAGGTTTTGGCGACAACTACGAACTGAACAACATGACCGCCTATTGCGAAACTTGCGCGGCCATTTCGAACGTGTATTGGAATTATCGCTTGTTTTTGAATGAACCAAATTCACAATATTACGATGTGTTGGAACGCACCCTTTACAACGGTGTAATTTCGGGGGTTTCGCTCAGTGGCGACAAGTTTTTCTACGATAATCCGCTGGAATCGGATCACTCCCACGATCGTGCACCTTGGTTTGGCTGCGCTTGTTGCCCCGGAAATGTTACCCGTTTTATGGCTTCTATCCCAGGTTATGTTTACACCACCGACGAGAACAACATTATGGTGAACCTGTTTGTTGGCAGCAGTGCTAAAGTTGTGGTAAAAGGCGATACTGTTGCCCTTGCACAAAAAACCAATTATCCATGGGATGGAAAAGTTTCGATCGAGATTGAAAAGAATATACAAACCGATGTGAACCTTTTGGTGCGTATTCCAGGATGGGCTAACAACGAAGCTGTTCCTTCCGATTTGTACAAGTTTACAACGTCGAAGGCGCTTCCAATCGAATATAAATTGAATGGAAAGAATGTTGAACCACAAATCAAAAACGGATACGCAGCTTTCAGTAAAAAATGGAAAAAAGGCGACAAAATTGAGGTGAGCATTCCAATGCCTGTAACGAAGATTGCAGCCAATGAAAAAGTTAATGCCAACAACGGAAAATTGGCGTATCAACGTGGCCCGGTTGTCTACTGTTTCGAAGATAAAGACAACAACGACAGTTGGATGTTCAACACCTATGTGGGTGAAAATGCTGAACCAAAAGCAGAATTCAACCAAGAATTATTGGGCGGCGTTGAAACCTTTACTATCGATGGTATAAAAGTGAACACCGAAGGGGCGAAAGTAACCTCGGAACCTGTTCGTTTGAAAGCCATTCCTTATTATGCCTGGAATAACCGTGGCCAAGCCAATATGCTTGTTTGGATGCCAACTGCTGAAGCAGTTGTGTATTCAAAGGCAACGCAAACCAAAGAGATGCAAGCAAAAGTTTCAGCATCGGCAGGCTGGGCACCCGGTTTAAACGATGGTTTTGAACCAAAAAATTCAGCCGATATCGACAAACATTTCTTCAACTGGTGGCACAAAGAGGGCAAGGACAACTGGGTTCAATACGATTTTGAGCAGGTTGTTTCTCTATCAGAATCGAAAGTTTATTGGTTAAATGTAAACCATTACGAAGGCAACTACCGCACACCAAAATCGTGGATATTACAATACAAAGCTAAAAACGGCAAATGGACCAATGTGGAAACTACCGACAGCTATGGTGTTGAACTGGACAAGTACAATACTGTAACATTTAAACCTGTTGAAACGAAAGCAGTTCGCATTACTACCGAATTTCAACCTGACAATTCAGTAGGAATCCTTGAGTGGAAGGTCAACTAAAAAAAGAAGTCATTGGTCAATAGTCAGTAGGAAATTGATAAACGCTAATGACCATTGACTAATGACCATTGACTAATGACTAATGACCAATGACTAATGACTAATAAAAAAGTAAAATGAAACAATACATCTACCTGTCCATCGCGTTATGCATAC
>Ga0209373_10001667_pt1 | contig 24976 bp, 8 predicted proteins | sample Higcelweek5metaG_FD_187173 | JGI IMG/M metagenome (GOLD analysis project Ga0209373, IMG submission 187173) | Freshwater pond sediment microbial communities from the University of Edinburgh, under environmental carbon perturbations - High... | ecosystem: Environmental > Aquatic > Freshwater >... | reverse complement strand
AAGGATTGGCTAAAGCCCCAAAAGAAAATGAAAAATATTGGGCAATGACTAGAATTGATCGAATTAATGATATGGAATTAGAGAAGGCATTTAGACGACCTGATTTTAAAGATTTGGTCCCAATTTACCCACAAAAACAAATTAAATTGGAAACTGATTCAGATATTATTTCAACTAGAATTATCGATTTATTTTCTCCAATTGGATTTGGTCAAAGAGGAATGGTAGTATCACCACCTAAAGCCGGTAAAACAACCTTACTTAAAGAAATTGCGGCTGGTGTTTCCATAAATTATCCAGAAGCTCATTTAATGGCAGTGTTGGTAGGAGAAAGACCAGAAGAAGTGACTGATATGCAAAGATTTATTAAAGGTGAAGTGATTGCCTCGTCTTTTGATCAAAAACCAGAAGAACAAACTAGAGCAGCAGAAATTGCTATGGAAAGAGCAAAAAGATTAGTGGAACTTGGCAAAGATGTGGTTATAGTATTTGATTCGATTACCAGATTAGCTAGAGCTTACAATTTAGCCATTCCAACTTCAGGAAGAACTTTATCGGGTGGTTTTGATCCAGCCGCTTTGTACCCTTCAAAAAGATTTTTTGGAGCCGCTAGAAAAATTGAAGATGGTGGTTCATTAACGATTATTGGAACTGCTTTGGTCGATACTGGTTCAAAAATGGATGATTTAATCTTCGAAGAATTTAAAGGAACTGGAAATATGGAATTAAGATTGGAAAGAAACTTAGCTGAAAGAAGAATCTTCCCAGCTTTTGATGTTTTGAAATCTGGAACTAGAAGAGAGGACTTATTATTAGATCCACCCGCTTTGGCTAAAATTATTTCAATTAGAAGAATGTTTGATGCTATAGGTGAAAAGAATGATGCCGCCGAAATGATTATTGAACAAATGACTAAAACTAAAAATAATGCCGAATTCATGGCTAAAATAGGAAAAAAATAAAATGGAAAAAATAGTCAAAAGATTGTCTCAGGAAGAATTTTTAGAAACTTTTAAAAATGTTCCTAGAGTGGCAGTTAATTTGATTATTACAGATGTCAATAATAAGGTTCTTTTGACAAGAAGAAACATTCCTCCTTGTTTTGGTGAATGGCATTTTCCAGGAAGTTTTTTACTTAAAAATGAAACTATAGATGAATCTAAAAAAAGAATAGCTAAAGATGAATTTAATTTAGATCTTGGTAATAAAGAATTATCTCTGTTGGGAGTTTTTGAAGATCTTGAAGGTGATCCAAGGGGACATGTAATTGATGTAGCTTATGGAATGAAAATTGATAATGTAAGTCAAATCGGAATAACAAAAGAAACAATGGAAGTAAAATTCTTTGAAAAATTACCAAATGAAATAGGTTTTAATCATCGAGATACTTTACATAAATTAGGATATAAAGACGAGGAATAAGATAGATTTTAAAAAATTGGTATAATAGAAAGGTTATGTCTAATATTTTAGATTTTATTAAAGATGAACTTGAGTTGATCAAGGAATTTTTGGTCGTTCAAGGAAAATTTTTGAATGGGTTTGGAAATAAGTTTTTGGGTTGGGTTGGTTTACTAAAAAATGTAACAACCAAATCTATGTATAGACAAAGAGGAAGATTTTCTCAAACATTTATTAATGTAACCATGGCTTTATTTGCCTTTTTAACAGTTATTTTTTCGTCTAAATTAGAAGATTTAATTAATAATAAAACTAGTGATGCTAGTACGGGAAGTAATTATTTAATAATGGCTGCAGAAAATGAAGCGGCTAATACTTTAATTTCAGATTTACCAAAAGGAGAAATTACAGAATATAGAGTTGTTGAAGGAGATACAGTTTCCTCAATTGCCCAAAAATTTGGAATTAGTATTGATACGATTATGTGGGAAAACAACCTAAAATCGGTCGATGCTATTAAACCAAAACAAATTTTAAAGATTTTACCAGTAACTGGGGTAAACTATAAAGTTAAAAGAGGAGAAACCATTTATAGTATCGCTAAAGCTTATCAAGTTGATGCTCAATCAATCATTGATTATCCTTTTAATACATTTTCAAATGATGAGACTTTTGCTTTAAGTTCTGGTCAAGATTTGATTATCCCAGATGGTATAAAACCAAAAGAAATAATTATTGATACTAAAAAATATACATCTCAGACAGTGGCTCCAATTGCGGGAGTAGTAGGTGAAGGAAACTTTATGTGGCCAACATCAGGAACAATTACTCAGAAATTTTCTTGGTATCATCGAGCAGTTGATATTGCTAATCGAAGTAATCCAGCCATTGTGGCATCTCAAGGTGGAACTGTGACTAGTGCTGGTTGGAATGCTGGTGGTTATGGTAATTATGTGGTGATTGATCATGGAAATGGTTATCGAACTTTATATGCTCATATGTTAAATGGATCAGTAGTAGTGAAAGCTGGTCAAAAGGTAAGCCAAGGTCAAAAATTAGGAAATATGGGAAGTACTGGAAGATCAACTGGAACTCATTTGCATTTTGAGGTTCAATCGACTGGGGGAAATGTTAATCCGTTGAGTGTGTTGAAATAGTAGGTTTGAAGCGAGAAATGTGCGGGAAAAAAGCTATTTGATTGATTGTCAAAAAAAATGGCTTTTGTTATGCTGATACTATGAATAAGATTTTAAGATACTACACTCGCTTTATTTTATTTTTATTTCCAATTAGTTTTATCCCAATTTTAGCTGATAGTTTTTCTTTTGGGAAAGAATGGGTTTTGATGATTTCAGCTATGGTTGGTTTAATTTTATGGATAATTAATTTATTAACTACTAAAGAAAAAGTAATTAAAACAAACAAAGTTTTTTGGTTATTTTTAATAGCAGTAATTTTTAGTGCAATTTCATTTATCAGATTAGGAACTGGGGTTCAAATGAGATCTTTAATGGGGACTATGGGTTTTGGTACAGTAATGTCGATGTTTGTTTGGTTTTTTATCTGGTTACAAATAGCTGATAAAGAAGAATTTAATAAAGGAGTTGTTGCTTTAACAATTTCAGGAATAATAACTGGAATAGTATCCTTAATAGTTTTTATGATACCAAGTAATAGTTTGCCTTTACTTTTACCTAAGAAAAATACTTTAGTATCGATTAGTGCTGGTTGGTCTTTAACAGGGTCTTTGTTTTCAGAGGTAATTTTATTAATATTTTTAGTTGGAGAATGGACTAGAAGATTAATAATCAAAATTAAAGAAAAAAATGAAGTAACAGATTATATAAAAGAAGCAGTTGGAGTAGCTTTTTTTGGATTAATTTTTGCTCTAGATATTTACAAAATAATTAAAACTGGATGGATAAGTTTAGATTTAAGAAGTGCTTGGGTGATTGCAGTTGAATCATTAAAAAATAGTCCAATTTTTGGAATGGGAATTGGTAATTTTGTTCAAGCTTTTAATTTATTTAAACCAACTAGTTTTAATTTAACTCAAGCTTGGTCAAATACTTTTTCATTATCCTCTTTAGGAATATTACATATTTGGACAGAATTGGGTTTAATTGGTTTGATTTTAACAATATATTTTGTTTTTATTTTGGTTAAATCTAAAAAATTAGTTAAATTTTGGCAAGTTACGTTTTTAATATTAATCTCTTTATTTTTACCTTTAAACATAATAACTTTGTTTTTGTTAGGTTGGTTATTATCAACTAAAGAAATATTTAAAATTAAAGAAGTAAAACCATTATTAAAAGTTAGTGAAAAAGATTTTAATATAATGCCTTATCTTTTAAGTGTAGTATTGTTAGTTGGAATTGGTTTTGGTGGTTTTTGGTACGCAAAAATGTTTTTAGGTGATTTCTATTTCAGAAATTCATTAGTGGCAGCTTCTAAAAATGATGGTAATGAAACATATAATTTTCAAATAAAAGCAATTGGAATAAATCCTAACTATGCTTATTATCGAGAAATTTATTCTCAAACTAATTTGGCTTTAGCTCAAAATATTTTAAGTGTAGAAAAAGTGTCTGATACAGATAAGGAAAAAGCTTCAACTTTAGTTCAACAAGCAGTTAGAGAGGCAAAAGCATCAGTATCTTTGGAAGAAAATAATGCAATTTATTGGTCTAATTTAGCTTCAATTTATCGATCTTTGGTGGGAATAGTTGATGGAGCTGCTGATTGGAGTTTGCAAGCTTATCAACAAACAATAGTTTTAAATCCAGTTGATCCAATTACTAACTTAAATATGGGTGGATTATATTATGCAGCTGAACAATACGATTCAGCCGAAAGAAGTTTTGAGGAATCGGTAAAAGTTAAACAAGATTATGCTAATGCTTGGTATAACTGGGCTTATGCGGCTAAGAAATTAAATAAACTTGATGCAGCAGTGTCAAGATTAGAAAAAGCTTTAACTTTAGTTGATTCGAATTCAACTGATTATGAAACTGCAGCTAAAGAATTAGAAAGTTGGAAACAAGAACAGACTGAAGCTAATTCTAAAAAAGCTCAAACTCAACAAACATCACAACAGGCTGTACAACAAACAACTGAACAAACTAAACAAGTAGTTGAGACTCCAGTGGAAACTGCAACTCCAACCGCTGCAGTGACTCCAGTTGTGGAATTAGAACCAGTGGTAACTCCTTAGTTTAATTAATTTTAAAATTAAAACCTCCCATTTTGGGAGGTTTTTTGTTATCGACGATCTATCACCTGCCCATCCGACAGGCGGGTCTACAATCTATGATCTAATTTATTATCCACCACTTAAATTCAATATCTTCGTTGATTGGGGAGTCTAAACCAACAATGAAAGATCCATTAGATTTGCTTAAGACTTGGAGGTTTTGATTTTTGCCACCTTTAGTAATAGTAACGTAGACTTGGGAACTAGAAGAAATATTAGTATTAGAAATAACTATTTGTTTTTGACCAGATGAGAGAGTGGAGTTACCAGCTAAAGAATTAGATTCAGTTTGATTACTAATTTCAACTTTATTCTCAGTTTCTGGAGCAGCTACAATTAGACTACTATCAGCCAAAGCTTGAATTAAAGGAGAATCGAGAGAGATCGTAGACTCGCCTGCCGGATGGGCAGGTGATTGATCGTCGATCGTAGATGGATTCTGTAAGACAGGATTATTGCCGATATTTGGGTTTTGAGCGACAAGTTTTTCAAGAGCTGATTTTTCAGCTTCAACTTGAATTTTTTGAGTGGAATCAGAAACTAAAGTAAGTAATTTGTTGTAAGTTTCTAAAGCTTGAGGAAGAAGACCAGCTTGTTGTTGAATTTTAGCTAAATCGTAAAAATTTTGGGCTTTCGTTGGTTCAATAATAATGGTTTGATTAAGAAAAGAAAGAGTATTTGGAATATCACCTTTTTTGGCATAAAGAGAAGCTAAAAGATGAGTAATTTCAGAAGAATTAGAATTTAACTTGTAAGAACTGTTTAAATCAGTAATGGCTTGAGACAAAAATTCTGGTTTAGAATCGACTAAACTTTGATAAATTTGAGCTCGTTGAAGATAACCACGATAATCTTGAGGGAATTCTTTAATAGCTTGAGTAGATGCCAAAATTGATTGATTTAGAAGATCGATAGTCTGAGATTGATCCGACCCTGCAGTTGCGGAGTTCTGCGAGCTCTGTAATTGCAGAGCTCTTGAAAAGTATTGTTGTGATGTTAAAAGATAATGTTGGATAGATTTAGGTACCTGTGTGGGGGTAACATCGGTCGTCGATGGTCGATTGTCGGTCGTCGATGGGGAAACACTATTTTGATCTTTATTTTTTAATAATAAAAGACCAGAGAAAGATAAAATAGTTAGACCAGAGATAGAAAGGAGAGGGAAAATGGAGGATTTAGATCGTCGATGTTCGATCGTCGATGACTTTAAATTTTTAATTTTTAAATCTTCAAATGGAGTTTCTTTTTTGACTTCAATACCGAGAGATTCTAATTGATTAATTTGATCTGAAGTAAGTGGTTGAGTCATATATAAGTTTATCAAGTTTGTAAAGTTCATCAAGTTCATAAAGTCCTGATTTGTTATTTTTTACTTTAAAAACTTTATAACTTTTAACTTTATAACTAGTTTATTATCCACCAATTAATTTCAATGTCTTGATCTAGTGGGTTATCAAGAGCGATAGTAAAGTAAGATTCTGATTCAGAAATTACTTTAGCTTTAATGTAAGGAACTTGGTTTTTAGTAGAACCAACTGGAGTAATGTAAACCATAGAATTGTTAGTAATTTTATTATTATTAATAATAATTTCAATTTTGCCAGCAGGAAGAGTAGCAGTTCCAGCAGTAGCATTACTGGTTAAATTAGCAGAAGAAGTAGCTAGGGCAGCAAATCCGGATTCGGCAATAATAGTTTGAGCACTATCAGTAGCGATTTTAACTTGATCGGAATTAATTTCAACAGCAGTTAATTTTTGAGTTTGAACTTCATTGGCAGTAATTAAATTAGCAAAGAGGGAACCTGAAACTGCGAGGTTGCCATTAATTTGAACTTCACCGTTTTCAGCAATAACTAAAGTTTCACCCATCATATGAATAGAACCAGTATTGGAAGGTTGGATGTAAAGAGCAGTGTTGGTGGTTTCAATAAAATTATCTTTAATAGAAATTTCACCAGCAGAGAAAGTCCCAGTAATAAAGGCGTTAGCGAGTTGAGTATCACCGTTGACTAACAGTTTGGCGCCGATAATAAGATTATTGGTAATAGCTAAATCACCAGTAATTTCGGCTGAATCACTAGCAATATTCATTCTCCAATCAGAAGTTTGAGAAGCAATAGAAGTACCAGTAATGGCTGATGAGGAAGACTCTTTAGCTTCGATTAATTTTTTAAGTTCATCGCGAACAGCCCCAACTTTTTGAGCCATTAAGTCACCAAAAGAACCTTCTTTGGAAATAATATTATCAGCATAAAGAGTTGACACAGTTGCTGTGTCAGATCGTAGATCTTTGATCGTAGATCGTTGAGAGATTAATTCATCAGTTGTTAAAGTTCCAGAAATAGTAGCGGTGGTGGCAGTTAATTGATCTATATTAGCTTTTGGAGAAACTAATTCTCGAGTTATGGTTTTTTCAGAAATTAAGTTTTTAGCAACGATATTAGTAGCCGAAAGTAAGCCAGTTTTAATTTTAGCGGCAGCAATTTCACTGAATTGACCAAGGCGATTAATTATTTTTCCAGTAGAATCAGTGAGTTCATAGGTGGCATTTTCAATTTCATTTTTAGAATCTGAATAACCAAGAGAAGCTAAAACTGAATCACTAATATTATAATTAACATTAACATCACCAGTGGCAGTAATTTGAACATCTGGATCATACCAAGAAGCGGAAATGAAAGCCATAATTTTTCCAACGTAGTTTCCATTTGGAAGTTTGTAACATGGGTGAAGTGAATTTTTTCCATCATCATCTGGCCAAGAAATAGATTCAACAGAATCAACAGAAATACAAATAGAATCATTTGGATTAAAGGATTCAAGAGCTTTACCAACAATTTGACCAGCGGTAGTAGCTTTAGAACCAAATCCAGAAATTTCAGAAGCGTTAATAGAATCGCTTAAATTAATTTGTCCATTATTAGAAGTAACTAAAATTGGAACAGCACCAGTAAGAGCAATTGGAGCTTTTTCGTTTTGGTAAACAGTTTTAGTTTCACCACCAACTTGAAAACCACCATCAACATCCATAATGGCACCTGGAGCAGTGGAAATGACACCTAACAATGATTGATTATTTTTGGAACTGGAAACAGCAGTAGAAGGATTAGTCCTACCAATACTGACGATGCTACCACGAAGAGCAGTACCATCAATTAAATATCTTTCGGCTAAATCTCCGTGACCGAAAGGCATAGAAACAACTCCACTATTATTAACAATTAATCTTTCTACACCTTGAGTGGAAATACGGACAGATGGATCTGGTCCAGAAGTGGCTCCGCCAGCAACGCCAGCTCCAAGAAAAAGATTACTATAACTATTATCGGTACCATTATCGTTGGCAATAATGTGTAGTTGACCACCTGTGGAAATAGTATAGTCAGTATTATCATTAACACCAGTATTAGCAGTTCCGAGACGAATATTTCCAGCGACTTGTAATTTTTCACTTGGAGTGGCATCACCAATACCAACTTTATTACCAATGACCATATCAGGGGTAGTGGCAAATGTCCCCCAATTAGTTGAATGTCGAATTTCTAATTGACTTGAGCCCCAACCGGCTGAAGACATTGTACTATATATAAGTGAACCAGTATGACTGGTGTAATAACTACCATAGCTAGCATCGGTTTCAATTTGGATACTACGACCAAGGGAAGTAGTACTACAAGCAGATCCATCACAAATTGCTATACCATTGGTTCCAGCTATTTGGAGTTTAGCAATTGGAGTAGTGGTACCAATACCAATATTACCTGAAGAATCTATTCTCATTTTTTCACTATCATTATTAGTATAAAAAGTAAGGAAACCTCCAGTTGTTGATCCTCCTCTATAAAAACCAATACCTGAATTATTAGTTCCGCTATAATCTAAACCTAGTTTAAAAAATTCTGAATTAGCTGTAGTACCAGATGATGTTTTAGTTGCTAATTGAAAATTAGTATCTCCACCATATCCGTTTCTAGCCAGAATAGTAGTTGCTGTATTAGCAGCTGCTATTCCAAGATCTAGTCTAGCAGTTGGATTGGTTGTTCCAATGCCGACATTATTATTAAAATAACCTTTTCCATCTAAACCAATTGCAGCATTAACAGTACCATTATTAGTAAAAACGATTTGATGACCACTAAAAGGGGAACCACCGTTTTTATTATAAGAATAACCCATACCGTATTGACTACCAAAATCATCATTAACTGTACTTATTGGAAACCCTTCTGATATTGACCAAATTCCTTGAACTTCAGCAGAATTATAGGTTCCATAATAACCTAATCGACTTGCCTTTATACCACCAACAACATGAAGTTTTGATAATGGATTAGTAGTTCCAATACCAACATTGCCACCGTTTATAAAACTATTACCGTTAGTATTGAAGAAAACACGTTGAGTACCTTGATGACTAATAGCAAAACCGTGAGTGGCGGCAGAATCGTGAGTCGACCATTCAAGAGTACCATCAGTTGGGGAATATAATTTTTTATCGCTTGATAGCTCACCAAAACCGATTCCGCCAGTTCCGCCAATATTAAGTTTTTGAAGAGGATTAGTTGTACCAATACCAACGTTACCACCAGTAGGATTAAGTGAAAGATTTTTTGTACCACCAGCTCCAAATGTTGATTGAATATATCCTCCAGCTACATCTGCTCCAAGAATAAGTCTGTTTCTTCTTGTTGAATCTGATTCATAAAGAGTCAAAACACCTCCAGAACCAACTGATGTAGTAATATCTCCAGAAACTTCTAGTTTTGATGTTGGATTAGTGGTACCAATACCAATATTTCCACCACCAGGATTAAGAGCAATATTTTGAACACCAAGAGAAGATGTCACTCCTTGAATTGATGGAATTCCATAAGCATTAGTAAGCCAGGTACCAGCTGATGATCCGTTAATATAACCAAAATAACCATCACTGGTAGTTCTAAGAGTACCAATAATATCTAATTTGTAATCTGGATTAGTGGTACCAATACCGACGTTGCCACTGAAAACAGCATTACCAATAACATCTAATTTTTGACTTGGATTGGTAGTCCCAATACCAACGTTGCCGGAGGTGGCTAAAAATAAATTATTATCCCAACCAGTAACGGTGCCAGAGGTAGAAGAACTAACTCCTAAAAGTAAACCATTGGTGAAATTTTGAATTCTGGAAGCAGAACTAGTTACAGCATGAGTACCATCATTTTTATAATTAAAACGAAGAGAACCACTGGTAGTTAAAGAAAGGGAAGAACTGGTACTACTAGCATTGGCAGGATCTAAATAATAAAGAGAATTGTCAGCATCGGTGAATTTGGCAGCAGTTAAATCACCACTAATTTTAACGTTACCAACAACTTCTAGACTTTCAGTTGGATTGGTAGTTCCAATACCAATTCTATTAGTAGTTAAATCACCATAAATAATTGGGTTTTGTCCGTTACCAATATAGAGACGATTAGAATAAGAGCCAGAAGCACCATTATTGTTTCCAATAAAAATATTACTGGAACCAACAGAGAGGTTGTTACCAGACATAAAACCAATAGCAATATTGTAATTTAAGGTAGTACCTATTCCTAATGAATTACTTCCAATAGCTACGTTTGCAGATCCATTATTTGCCATTAATGCTCCACTTCCAAAAGCAGAATTAGCTCCTCCAGTTGTATTGGAAGAGAGAGCCCATGTACCCAGAACAGAATTATTATAACCAGTAGTATTAGCATAGAGAGTATAGCCACCAACTGCAGTATTTTCATAACCACTAGTGTTTGAAACAAAACTATTACTGCCTAAGGCAGTATTATTAAAACCATTAACAGTATTTGTTTTTCCAACATTAAGACCAATAAAAGTGTTTTCATTATTAGCATCATCATCGACTCTAATTTCTAAACCTGAAGTTCCATCAGCATTTAAAATAGTGAAAGCAGGAGTAGTGGTATTGATAGAAAGAATGGTTAAACGGGAATTTGGATTAGTAGTTCCAATTCCTAAATAACCATTTGAATTTAAAATACTTTGATTTGTAGAACCAAAATAAGCACCACCAAGTAAAGATAATAAAGTAGAAGTAGAAGCACCACGACCAGTAACAGTAGAAAGAGTAGAAGTATCATTGATAGTTCGACCAATACCAGAACCAGTAATAGAAATATCGGTACCAGCGGTGAGTCCGGTAATGAAGTTTCCAGTTTGACCAATACCAACAAATTCAGTAGAAGGAATTCCATTTAAATATTGAGCATTAAGATTGGTAACTAAATTAGTTGAACCAACTGAAAGGAATGTTCCACCAATAGACAAATTAGTAGAGAAATAAGCATCACCAACAACGTCTAGTTTATGAGTTGGATTATTATTACCAAGACCAATACCAACATTACCATTGTCTCGTCGAATGGCAACTTCACCATTACCAATACTTAATAAGAGATAATCATACATATTACTTAAATAAGATCTAACATCGGCGGTTTGTAAATTTATTTTGGCTGACTTGGCACTATCATAAATATGTAATTTTGAAGATTCAGAATCCGTAGTTCCAATACCAACATCTCCAGAAGTGGCGAAATACATAACTTCAGTAGAACCAATATTTAATCGAGTGGCTTCAGTTAATTCACCACCTAGATGGATATCATTACTAGTTCTAGTTAAACCATTAGAAAACGTTAAAGCATTTTCGAAACTAGAAGCATGATAGCCATCTAACAAATCGGCATTAAGATTAGTAACCACAGTCGAAGATCCAACAGCAAAAGGAGCCCCAGTAGCATTAAATGTTTGCAAACCGGTCCAGGTATTAGCAGAGTCTAAATTAAGAGAGAAGATGTTAGAAGAAGAAAGAGTTAAACCAACACCAGCAGCATAAGTGGTACCAACACTAAGAGTAGAAGGATTTACCCAGAAAGAATTACCGGAAGCATTAGTACTAAGAATATATCCGTTTTGGGCACCTTGGGATAGAGTTAATGTTCCACCAACAGATAGATTAGAAATAGTCGCTCCAGCAGAAAGATTTTGTAACCCAGTCCAAGTATTAGCATTAGCAAGATTTAATCCAACAGTATAAGTTCCATTAGAACCAACTCGACTAAGAGTAGTGTTACTAACACCAACTAAACCAGTATTAGTAAGAGTACGACCAATCCCAGAACCAGAAACACTTAAACCAGTACCACCAATTGAAATATTAGTAATGAAGTTTCCAGTTTGACCAATACCAACAAAAGAAGTTGAATGTTGGCCATCTAATAAATCAGCAGAAAGATTAGTAACAGTATTACTAGAACCAACACTAACAAAAGTACCTCCAACGGTAAGATTTTTGGTTAATTGAGCATCAGAATTAAGATAAATTTGACCAGCATTAGCAGCCGTTAAATTAATATCTAAATTAGCATAAGGGGATTCGGTTTGAATATAAAGAGGAGCTTGAGCTCGGATATAAGAAGCGGTGGAATTAGTGAAAATTAAATCATAAGCCATAGAAACATCACCACTAGAAGTGAAGGTGGTTGGATTATAAAAAGTGTTACCAGCACTAGAAAAGGTAACTAAAGTAGAACCACCATCAGAAAAAGAAAGAGAGAACCCAGATAAACCAATGTCTGTGTTTTGGGAAAGGAGCCCACCAAGTCGGAAATCAGAACCAACTAAGGAAAGACCGTTTGATGCAGTATAGGTGGAATTAGTACTACTTATAGTAATAGCATTACCGGTTTTAGAAAGTGAAACATTGCTACCACCAATGAAGTTAACAACAGCAGTGTTACCAATATTAGTACCATTGGTACTATTGGCTTGAAGAGTCCAAGAAGAGTAATCATCAGCAGAAGATTTATCCCAAGATGAAGTGTCAATATATTGAGCGACACCTGAACCAACAGCTGAAGAAGTTAAAACTCGATTATTATCAGAAACTAAAGCAATAGAACCAATAGAAAGAGAGGTGCCAATACTTAAAGAAGTGGAAATATTTCCATTACCAACAACATCTAATTTGTGGGTTGGATTGGTAGTACCAATACCAACGTTACCAGAAGCATTTATTCTAAGTTTTTCTGTTAAACCAGTTCCAGATATAAAAGTAGAAAAAGAAAGGTAAGAGTCTGCACTTCCATCTAAAGTTTCTTGTTTTCCTGCTTTAATTCTGCCGAATTCTGTTTGAGTATTAGCACTAGACCAGTTTCCAAACAAACTTAAATAACCACCAACATTTTGAGCAAAATTTGTAGTATCAGTAATTTTGATAGAAGCTCCATTTCCACTGACTTCTAATTTTGCTCCAGGATTAGTAGTGCCAATGCCAACGTTGCCACCATATCTTTGTAAAATAAGTGAATTGTAATTTGATCCGCGATTAGCCGATTGAATAAAAGAAAAATTATTGGCATCAACTCCAAAACCTAATTGACGACCAAGTTGTCCAGCACTATCTTTTATTACAAATTGGGGAAAGGTGTCTATTCCAGTAAAAGTAATAGCTCTGTTAACTTCTAAGGTTGAGTTTGGATTGGTGGTACCAATCCCGACATTACCAGTGGTATTTTGGATTCTCATAGCCTCAAATAATGTTGCATATGCTCCACCGGAAACATTGGTATTAAAGGTTAAATCAGTTAATCCACTAGTTAATCTTACGTTTCTTACAGCTGCACCTATGGCGTTATTAACTGTGGAAACACCAAATAAAATCTCAGCAAAATCTCCAGTTCCAGTGGTGTCTTTTCTAAGATATAAAGAAGCATCAGTTGAATCTACTATACTAAGTTTACGGGTTGGATTAGTTGTTCCAATACCAACATTAGAGGCAAAATTTTGAGTTCCAGTCCAATTGTTGTTATTAGCTAAATTTAATCCTAGTTTATTTCCAGTAAGACTTAGAGTTGAATTATAATCAGCTGAAAAAACATTGGTTGGAGATAAACTTAAACCAACTCCAGCAGAGTAGGTAACACCAAGACCTAAAGTAGTAGGATCAACCCAAGAAGAATTTCCACTGGTATCTGATTTTAATAAATATCCATTTGAAGCACCTTGAGGAAGAGTTAAAGTTCCACCAACAGATAGATTGGTAGAAATATTAGCATTACCAACCACATCTAATTTGTGAGTTGGAGAAGTAGTGCCGATACCGACGTTGCCAGCATTAGCGATTCTCATTTTTTCTGATCCTTGAACATTGAAAAGTATACTTGAACCAGCAAAAGTTGCATCTAAATTGGTATTTCCATTGACCATGTCATAGTAAACAAAAAAATCAGTATTACTTCTAAATAAGCCACTTTTGGGTGAATTTGTTTTTAAAGAAATATAATTACCTGCTGCACTTTGATAACTTCTGATTTCTCCATTACCAGATGTGTAACCAGAGTCAATTACTCCGTTTACTGAGAGTTTATTTTGTGGATCAGTGGTACCAATACCAATAGAACCATCATTCTTTAAAATACTTTGACTAGTACTACCAAAGTAAGCACCACCAAGTAAAGATAATAAAGTAGAAGTAGAAGCACCACGACCAGTAACAGTAGAAAGAGTAGAAATATCATTAATAGTTCGACCAATACCAGAACCAGTAATAGAAATATCTGTACCAGCAGTAAGAGTAGTAATGAAATCAGAAGCATGATAGCCATCTAACAAATCAGCATTAAGATTGGTAACCACAATCGAAGATCCAACAGCAAAAGGAGCCCCAGTAGCATTAAATGTTTGTAAGCCTGTCCAAGTATTAGCAGAGGCTAAATTAAGAGAGAAGACATTAGAAGAAGATAAAGTTAAGCCTGTACCAGCAGTATAGGTGGTTCCAACACCAGTATTAGCTAACCATTTAGCATTACCAGAAGCATCAGAAGTAAGAATGTAACCATTTGAAGCACCTTGAGGAAGAATTAAAGTTCCACCAACAGAAAGATTGTTGGAAACAATAGCTCCAGTGGAATCGAGAGTTAAAGCATTGGTACCACCAACTGAAAAAGCTAGAGAATTAGCAGATGGAGTGTACATACCAGTATCAGAATCAGTATTGAAACTGAATGAAGGAAGAGCTTGAGTACCATTACCAGAACGGAAATTACCAGTAAGATAAAATGAACCATCTTGAGTAGAAGTAGTATTAATATCGTTTAATTTAGCAGTATCAGTTCGATAATAATCTTCAAATTTGCCACGATTAAGCCAAATTTGATTAAGTTGATTAGTGTCTAAGGCAGTATCAAAAAGAGCAAAAGCGGCGATTTGAGCATTAGCCTGATTTGCACCAGTGTTATCGGAACCAATATAAACTTTGTTTTCAGATGGAGTTTGAGGGGTCCAACCTGTATAGGAAACAGCACCAGCACCATTTAATCGACAATACATATAATTGTAGTACCAACCACAAGTAAAATTGTTCCAACCATAGCGAACAACATCATTAGTAGACATATTGGTGTAAGCAGTAGTCCAATTGGTGCCATTCCAAGCTTCAAAAACAAAACGATCATTAGTAGCATCAAGTCGAGCACGATAAGCATTTGGAATATAGAAAAGATATTTATCAGTAGTATCAGAAGTAATAGCTCTGGTCCATTGAGGTTTAAACCATAAAGAAAAAGAACCTTTTGGAGATTTAAAACTGGAAGGTAAGTCATAAGATAAACTTTCAGTAGCACGAGTAACAGTAGAACCATTAGTAGGAATATAGGTGGTTGGGAATCTGGCGGAAGTGTTATTGCTTAAACGTTCAACTTGGAAAGCGTCAACATAAATATTACGACCAGTGGATGGAAGTTGAATACCAACATCCCAAGTAGCTAAAGCTGTACTAGGGAATTCAGCAGTTAAACGATACCAACCATTACCCATAGTGGTATAAGTGGTGGTTAAAGCAGTGGTACTATCATCGGTACGGGCATAAAGTTGAGCAATAGAAGCATCAATGGTGGCACCCCAATTACTAGCTTCATTGCGGTAAACATAAGCAAAAATCTGATGAACAGTGCCAGCAGTAACTGAACTTAAATCAATAGTTTGGAAGAAACGAGTGGCGGCAGTGGAGGTTAAATTAACAGAATAAGTGCCGTGATAAGTTTTAGCAGTTGATTGAGTATAGGCTACAGTACCGTTACCAGTCCAACCAACCATGGATTCAAAAGAAGAATTTAAAGCCACATTTTTGCGAGATTCTTCAATATGAATACCAAAGTTACCAGTATCATTTTGGGTATCAGTATTAACACCATTGGAATAATAACCACGATCAATTCTAGCTTCATTAGCATTTTTATTAACTAATTTAAGACTGGTTTCATCACCAGCAGTGGCAGCAGGAGAGACAGTATCAGGTCGAGAGAAAGTACCAATTTCTTTACGAGAACCATCAATATTACTTTCAAATGGTAAATTCATAATTAAATGAGAAGTAATGTTGGCAGCATTATTAACCCCAAAATAATTTGAAGAAAGAATAGTGGTGGAGACAGTACCAGCAGAAACTGATCCGGAAGAAACAGCTCCAGTAATGTAAATATTACCTCTTTGATAACTAGGACTGTTTTGTTGAATCATAAGAATATCGCTGCGTTGGTAGTCATTAATTGGAGCTTTATTGTTATAAATTTGGAGAGTATCACTATCAGAAAGATTTCTTTTAAAAATAGCAAAATCAGAAACTAAAGAATCAATACGACCACCGGTGGTATTTTTAGAACCAACATAAAGAAGAGTATTAATATCAATTCTACTTTTTTGACTAGTCCATGATCCAGAATAATTAGTTTTGATGCCATCAAGAGTTAAAGAAACACCACTAGTATTGTTCCAACTAACAGCTAAATGATGGTCAGTATAAGCGGCAAAAGTTTGAGCAGCTGAAGTAACAGCTACAGTTGTCCAATTAGTGCCATTATAGATTTGAGTAACGATGGAGTCGGAAGAAGCTTGAAAAAAAGTTTGGATAACATTTGGAACTTGGAAAAAATAAAGATCAGTAGTTGGTTGGGAAGCCGCCCATTCTGGTTTAAACCATAAACTAACAGTACCTTTGTCCGAATCAATAATATTATTAGTGGTGGTAACGTTGCCATTACCACGCCAAGCATAGTAAGAGAGAGTCTCTTCGCCACGGTTTCGTTGATAAGTAGAATTGTTGTAAATAAGACTAGTAGCATAAGGAACACCGTTAGTATTATTGTAATCAGATTCAATTTGACAACCATCAAGGTAAATTGATTGATTAGAACCAAGAGCTACACCATAATTGACATTGGCGCCAGTTCCAGTGACAGTTCCAGAAATACGATACCAACCACCATCAACAGCAGTGTAATTAGTAGAAACAACACCATTGGCATATAAAGAAACAACCGAAGAATCAATAACGCCTCGAGTATTGCCAACATTTAGGGCATAACAATAGAAAGGATAGCTTTGACCACTGGTTAAAGCTTGAGCACGATAAGCTTGACCACCGGTACTATTAGTATCAGCTAATTGAGCAGCATAAGTTTGATGTTTTCGAGCATTACTGGTAGTAGTAAAGGTTTCCAACCCAGAATTGGTCCAACCACCAATTGAACCAGCATCTTCAAAAGATTGATATTGAAGTAAATTGCGGCGACCATTTTCAATCCAAACTCCGTGACCGAGTTTAGTACGTTCAAAACGAGGAATATTATTATAGACATAATCATGGGTAATATAACCAGAATCACCAGTATAAGTAGCACTAGATCCACTGGCAGTATCAGCGCGAGTAAGAGTTCCAGGATTGCCACGGCTGGAAGCAATCGAACTTTGAAGAGGAAGATATAAAAGTAGATCATTAATTAAATCATTACTTAAATTAGTCGAAGTTGGAAGATCAATGTAGCCACCACTAACTTTTAGGGCGGCGTTACCGGAAGCTAAAATTTCTAAAATGGCGGAAGGAGAAGTGGTACCAATACCAACTGAAGAAGCAAAATTTTGAGGTCCAGTCCAATTATTAGCATTAGCTAAATTTAATCCAAGAGTATAAGAACCATCAGAACCGGAACGGGTAAGAGTTCCATTGGAAGCATTAATAATCCCAGTATTAGTAATAGTTCGACCAATACCAACAGAAGAAATGGAAATACCACTTCCAGCACTTAAAGTATCAGTTCCACCAATACCACTAGCCGAAGTCCAGGTAGCATTACCATTAGTATCAGAAGTAAGAATGTAACCATCAGCAGCGCCTTGAGCAATATTTAAAGTACCACCAATATTGACAGTAGAAGAATCCATTATTATTTTGCCAGCATTATAAGTCTTTAAAGTGAGGTTACTGGAACCAAAAACTTCACCAGTATTAAGAATAAAAGGACCAGCAGTATTAATACTTGAACCACTAGAATTAGTGAAATTAAGATTGTAAGCCATAGAGACATCACCACCGGAAAGAAAAGAAGTTGGATTATAAAAAGTATTTCCAGTGCTGGAAAAAGAAACCAAAGTAGAACCACCATCAGAAAAAGATAAAGAGAAACCAGACAAACCAATATCAGTGTTTTGAGTTAATAAACCACCAAGTTTAAAAGTGTTACTGGCTAAAGAAAGTCCATTACTAGCTGAATAAACAAAGGCAGAAGTTTGACCGACTCCAATAAAATTGGAAGCATGAAATCCATCTAATAGATCAGCATTTAAATTACTAACCAAACTACTAGATCCAACTGTTAAATTAGTGGTATTAAGTGTACCACCGACATTGGTATTACCATAAGCATCTACCGAAAAACGAGAAGTTAATTGAGTTGTACCAATATTGTAATTGCTAAAATTAATAAAATTGTAACCACGATTAGTATTGTTAATAGTGGCATTAATCAGATTACCAGCAGCAAGGTTGGCGTTAGTGGCATTAATGAAACCACCAACTAGAGTAGAACCTGAACCTTCAGTAGTTAATTTAATAATGCCATTAGCATCAGGATTAATTTCAATATTTCCACCACTACCATCAGTAGCTTTAATTAAAACAGCTTGACCTTCGATACCTATAGTTCCAGACGTAGATTTAATAGTAGGAGAAGTTTCTCCAAGGTTAATATTTCCAAGTTCATCTATAACTAGCACTGTACTTTTTAGACCGCTAGCAGATGGTGGTAACCCTTGCAATGTTTCAGCATTTAAAGCATAAGCAACAGTAGCAATAGGTTGGCGAGGAGACATAGTTTCACCACCAGCAGTAATTTCTAGAAAAACTGCTGAATTTTCAGTAAAGACTGAATTAGGTATTTGGGTTCCATGGGTCTTACCAATAACCACAGAAAAAATACCATTTTCATCTGGAGTAACGGTTTGAGAGTTACCAGTAGCTGAAGTATATAAAGAATTTCCAGTGCCGACTGTTTCAGTATCGTAAAGTTTAAAAAGAATAGTAGTTGAAGAAGTAATTGGATTACCGGAAGAATCAGTTAGACGACCTTGAAAAGAAAGTTGGCGGTTGGCAATAGTAGGATTAGAAGCAGTAGTGTAAGCAAAGTTTTTAGTTGATTGAGTGAATGCTTGACGATAAAGAGTAAAACCCAAACCAAGACCGATAACAAAGAGAGAAAAGATAGCAACGTAACGAAGAATGAAGTTGGATCGTCGATCGTCGATCTTAGATCTTAGATTAAGAAAAGGAAACTTTATTTTTTTAAATATTTGTATTTTTGATAAAAGATTGCCATTTTTAGGAGAAACATTTTGAAATGGTAATTGGTTTGAAACAGGAGAAAGATTTTGACCTTCAATTAAATTGTTTTTGATTAAGAATTTTTGAAAAGAAGTAAGAGAAGAGAGTTTACGTTTAAAACTGGCATTAGAAAGACTACTGCTTCTTAGATAAGCAGCATATTGATCTAATTTAGATTGACTAAAAAGATTGTTTAGATTCAATTTTCTTTTTGTGCCCAATTAATAAATTGTTGAACGTCATTGATATAGTTTCGAATAGTCGAAAGAGAGAATTTCTTTTTAATTAATTGATCTTGATATAGTTTAATAATGTCTTCGATTGTAGGGGCGTATTGCAATACGCCCCTACTGGATTTGATTTTGTTGAAAATGTTTTCAGAAATTAAATGTTGATCTAAAGAAAATTGGAAAAATTTAGAGAGAGAAGCTAAAAAGCGTTTATAGTTTTGATCTTGGTTAATGTTTTGAAGATAAGCAGTAAGATTGTCACTATTAAATATTTGATTTGAATCAGAATTATCTTGATAGGAGAATTGAAAATATTTTTTAAGATCGACAAGGTAGTTTCTGACTGTGGCAGGTGAATAGGATTTACCTCTAAGCCAGAGCTTGTAGGAAGTGATAATGGAAGTGAAATCTAACTGTGGGGCAGTCATAAAATCTTTATTTCCAGAGCCAAACAAAAGTGGAAGCAATAATTAAAAATGGAACTAGTCTTTCGGCTAGTTTAGAAAAATTAAGATTGCTCTGCGGTGATAAAGATTTAGGTTTGAAATTATATGTTTTATACATGTTTATATGTTTTTTAATTTGTATATATATTAATATCTACTATTAGAAAAAGGCTGTCAATAGGCCATTTTTGATGTTTTATTGATATATTTTGATAGTACCTTTTTAGTAAATTATTGATTCTTAATTCTTAATTCTTAATTTCACAATGTCTTACACGGGTGGTTATCCTACTTACAAAGTATGTCATTTAGAGTCTAAGTAGATACATTTGAAAGATAGTAAAAAGAAGTGTTTGCGGAGATATGCGGAATATCTTAAAAGATATTAAATGATATATTTTGGTGGTATAAAGATGGAATGATTTGGATGTAAAATCTCTTTAAAACTCTATTTAATATAAAGATAGACTTTAAGAAATTAATTTATTTTTTATCTTTTAAATTAAAGAGGTAATGGAATGGATTTGAAGGTTTTTGATAGTTAGAGTATTAAAAGTGAATAATCTGTTATAGATTGATAGTTTAAAGCTAAAAATTGATTGAAAAAGACAAAAATATTTAAAATTAAGGTTAAAAAATAGTTATAGATTTGACAATTTAGACTAAACTTTAGGTAAAAAATGATAATTTAACAGATTGGCAGATAAAAGATTGTTTGCTAAATGGATAGTCTTTGGGCTTGTTTTGGCTTTGTGATATTATTAATATAGAATGGAAAACAAAAAAAAGATCATCGGTTTAGGAATTTTGTTTATAGTATTAGCCATAGGAGTGATTTATTTGGCAACTTCAATAATGCCAAAAGCTTTAATAACCTTAACTAAAGCTAGTGGAAGTTCAAAAGTAGTGGTAAATAATTCTTTTTTAATAGGAGAAAAGGTATTAGCTAAGGCTGATGGAATAGAAGAGTGTATAGTTGATGTTTTTGCAATGGATAATGATGAACAAGGAGTAGCTAAAAAACAGGTTATTTTGCTTGGTACAGATAGTGAATTGTCTGGAATTACAGATGTAAATGGAAAAATTAGCTTTAAAATTACTTCTAATGAAGCTAAACAAATGGAATTAACAGCTACTATTGGTGGAAGTTCATTAAGTAAAACCTTAACAGTAACTTTTAGATAAAAAAATTATAAGATATCTATGTTTTTTTGTTTCTTGATTTGATTAAGTCTCAATTGTTTATATTTGATATATTTGACGTGAATATTGTTAGCAGAGATGTTTATATATTGCTAAGTATGGTTAAAGTTGATTTTTATGTTTAAGAATAGGGGAAAGTAGATGATAGATATTAGATCGTAGATCGTAGAGGGGAATAATGTGAGTTTTATTGCTGGAAATAATTATAGGGTAATTTAATTTAGAGTGAAAATATAGATTTTAGATCGTCGATGATAGATCGTAGATTTTATTTATTTGATTATTAAATCAATAGATAGTGTCATCGCGAGGATCCCGCAGCAGCGGGAGAACGTGGCGATCTATTCTGTATAAGATTGCTTCTTCCGATAAATCGGAATCGCAATGACACAAATAAAAAGATTGATGTTCAGAGTTAATGTTTGTTTATATCTGATATATTCAAAGGTTTTTGGGATAGCAAAGGTTGATAATAATTGCTAAATAAAAAAATGGAGACAGATTAATCTTAATTTTAGGAGAAAAATTGAAGTCTTAATTTTTTGAATAGAGGTGGAAAAGCTATTTGGTAAGATTTTTAATAAAAAACAACTTTTACTTGTTGAGGAAGAGTTTTATTACCAACTTGAGCTGAGACATTAAAAGTTTTAATAGTGGATGAAGATAGGTCAAAAATGGCCTTTCCTGACTCATCAGTGATGTTTTGGGATTGTTGGACAATCACAAGAGGTGAAACATTAATAGTAACCGTCTGATTGGCTACACCAAGTCCACGACCATCTAAAAGAAAGACGGTTAAACGAACTTTTTCCAAGCCATCAGCTTTGGCTTGAATAGGGGAAGCAAAAAGATAGGAATTTTCTAAAACAACACTACTAGTACTAATATTAGTGGCTTTACTACCAAAAACAGTGGTTTTTAAAACTAAAGTAACAGAAGCACCTAAAGCCACAATCAAAATAACAAAAATTATCAAATAACGCTTAGACATAAATAAGTGTACTACAAACTAGTTTTTAATTAAAATTAACAGCCCCGCCATTATAAACCTGTTTTATTTGTTCTGAGGTTAAAGCGTAATTGTAGATACGGACATCATCAATTTGACCAGGAAAAAAAGTTGATAATCCTTCTGATCCTATTGTTAGATTAGAATTATTAGTTCCAATATCACCAGTTGGTGATGGAATTGCTGTTCCGTCTGATTGACCATTAAAATAATATTTAATAATTGATCCGTCATATGTTACTAATAAATGAGTCCAGACATTATTTGGGATAGTTGTATTAGCAACAATTGGTACCTGTCCGATTTCACCAATATTGGCTGTAAAAAGTGCTTTATTTCCTGATTGTATTCCAAAAGCATAAGCTCCTGTTCTTGTTTTACTTACAATACGTTCGTATTGAGCAGTTGATATAAATGGTTTAACCCAAACAGAAATAGTAATAGCTTTGGTTATGTCTAATGAGTTGGAATCGTTTATATTTATATAATCATCGGTTCCATCAAAATTTAGCGAACTATTAGTATGACCGCTAGCACCGTTACTCCAAGCGGTTCCGGAAGTATTACAGGTACCAATTGAAGTTTGAGTACCACTGGTACCAATATTAATTGTGCCATTATTTCCTAATCCAGATGCATCAAAAGCAGTCAAACCCTGACATTCATCGAGTTTCCACCAACCAACAGGAGCACCTTTATTGTAATCATAGGCGACTTGGGCAGGGGTGCGGGCGTAATTATAAATGCGAACTTGATCAATTGAGGCATTGGCGGATTGAAACCAATTTCTACCAATTTGATTTACAGGACCATTACTGGTTAATGTTGAGGGAACACTAAAAGTATCTCCAATACCATCTACATACATATCAATTGTTTGATTACTATGGTTAACCCAAGTTAAGTAATGCCATTTTCCATCAGATATATTTTTATTGCCAGTTTCGGTTATCCATATTCCATTGTAATGTAAATATTTCATTTTAGAGTTTTCAACTCGTAAATCACTTCCGACTGGACCTCCTGAAGAATTGGAAATAATAGAATTAATTCCGGAACTACTAGTTTTAACCCAAGATGAAAATGTCCAATCAGTATTTCCAAGATTAATAGTTGAGTTTAATGGTAGGGCACTAGTTGTTCCGTTAAAATTTAAAGCTGAGCCAATTTTTCCTGTGGTCCAAGTCGGAACAGAATTGCCAACACCGAAAGTTCCATTATTGTTTTTTCCACTGGTGTCTTTAGCAACAGTTCCAGTGTTTTCTTCAAAATTCCATTCAGCCACAGGGGAGGCACAGAAAGAAGTATCACCAGGAATACAATAATTTAAATCAGTAGTAGTACCGCCGATGGTTTGATTAGTAGAACCAAAAGAAATAGCTGAACCTTGGTTATAATCTTGTTTAACTTCATCATCGGTAAGAGCAGAATTATAGATTTTTAATTCATCAAGAAGAAAAACAGATTGCCAGACTGTATCGTTCCAAGCATTTCCAATAATATTAAGACTTAGAGAAGTTGATACTGGAGTAATAGTACTTTTATAAGAACCATTAACATAAAGTTTTATGGTTGTACCATTAGAAACAAAAGAAAGAGTACTATCTAAATTATTAATTTCGTCTGAAGTCGTTGAAAAATTATAATAAGTACCGTTTGTGCCTCTAAAAGAGATATAACCATTGTATCGAAGTAATATTTTGCCGGTGGTACCATTGTCATTTTTACCTAAAAAAAATTCAAATGTTTTAGATTTATTTAGATATTTTAATTTGGTGGTGATTGACCAAATTGTGGAATTATCTAATGGTGAGGAAGACAGAGTTATATAATCATTTGAACCATCAAAACTTAAGCCAATACCTGATTTTATTGGTGACCAAACAGAACCAGTAATGGTTCCCGAATAATTATTTCCGGATGAATTATAAACTGTATTTCCATTACCTTCGTCAAATTTATAATGAGCAACTAATTTTGAAGAAAGAGATGGAGCAGTAGAGGATTTAATACCTAAATTAGAAGTGGTTCCTTTAGAAGATCCACGAGAATTGTAGTCGAGTTTAATTTGATTGGCAGTGCGAGCGTAGGGATAAATTTTAAATTCATCTAAATAACCATTAACACCTAAACCTATTTTCCAAATTGATGTAATAGTAGCTTCATTTCCATTTGGTCCAGTTCCAGTAGTATCTTTACCATCAATATAAATTTTAACATTATTAATTGAATCATCAAAAATAAATTGAACAAAATGCCAATTATCATCTTTAATATTTTTATTGCCATAACGATAATAATCATTGGCACCATTATTTAAATACAAAATAGGATAAGTACCATGAGAAAGTTCCATTTGAGGTAATCCGTTATTAGCAAAACTAATTAAATATTGATTGTTTGAACTTGAGTTTATTTTTACCCAAGCGGAGACAGTATAGGCGGTTGAATTAAATACTTGGGCATTATTGATGATAATACTGTTTGAACCATTGAAATATAAACATTTTCCCGATAAACATTGATTTTCTGATGCCCAAGTAGGAGCAGATGATCCGACTCCAAAAAAAGCATTATTGTTCCCATTAGAATCAAAAGCTGTACTTCCCACTCCTTCATCAAATTTCCAATAAGCAATTGGGCCACCACCGACTTCTTCAGTAGATAAAGAACCAATAGTGTAATTGGTAGCTTGAGTAGTGAAATCAGAAGAAGAAAAACCATTAGTGGCAG
>Ga0209373_10001666_pt1 | contig 24982 bp, 19 predicted proteins | sample Higcelweek5metaG_FD_187173 | JGI IMG/M metagenome (GOLD analysis project Ga0209373, IMG submission 187173) | Freshwater pond sediment microbial communities from the University of Edinburgh, under environmental carbon perturbations - High... | ecosystem: Environmental > Aquatic > Freshwater >... | reverse complement strand
GCCAAAGACGGTAACTCCGATCAGGAGAATCAGTATGAGGGATTGTATCGCGGATTGAAACCGAATCAAACGGTTCTGTTTCTCGATCAGCTTCTTCCATTCAGCACTCTGTTCCATATCCATCTTCGTATTCCTCCGTATTTCGTGTGTCGTTATGACGCATCTTCCGCGGCAAAGCGGATTCTTCCCTATCGTATCGCAATCTTTGGCATTCGCATATAGTTTCGTATTCTTGTTGCCCTTCGTGCGCGAAAAGCATTCCGCAGCTGAGAGCACAGACACCCGCGAAATCTACGAAACAAATTGACACTGTTTGCATCACATTCTAAAATGTAATTGTATTTCTCCTAACGCCAAAAAGACCCGGCAAGGAATCCGGACCTTTGTGTCCGGTGGTATATTGGATGACGCGTGCAATCGGTTCGTCGAAAACTCCATCGCGGCAACGCTTCCGGGCGCTTTGGCTTCTGTGTGTTCCCTTATGTGTCGCACTCCTTCTCGTAACGCTGGTCGTTCCTCTGTCCGGCGCTTTCCCGGGGTCCGGCTTGGATTCAACAGACTCCTCTTTGCATGAAGCGTCCTCATCCGACGTAAGTTCCCCGGAAAACCTCTTCTCTGCGCCGTCGACACGGACACTCGAGTCTGAGCCGCCCTTTACCCTGATCGAACAAGTCCCTTCGCAAGTTCCGGATGGTCATATCTCCGGTGATGCTTCCGGAGAACCCCGTGAAGTGCGGGTCACCATCGTCGGAGTCGGGGACATTCTCATGCACAAGGCAGTTATTGACGGTGGATTCGTCGATTCCGCGGATCGTGATTCCACCTCCGGACTGAGCGAATTGCCCGCCTATGATTTCACTCGGGATTTCTCCTTTATATCTCCGATTGTCTCCGAGGCGGATCTTGCGATCTGCAATTTTGAAGGAACCCTAGCCGGACCGCCATATTCCGGGTTTCCCTCCTTCAGTGCTCCGGATGAGATCGCCGACGCGCTTTATAGCTCCGGTTTCGACATCGTGGGAACCGCGAACAATCATTGTATTGATAAGGGTTTTGACGGGCTCAAACGGACGGCTTCTGTCCTGCGATCGCGGGAGCTGGCCGTCGTCGGCACCCGCGAGGACCCGGTCTATGGAACCGATGTTCTGGTCAACAAAGATGGAATCCGAATCGGCGTCATGTGTTATACATTCGAGACCATCGGGAGCGAGCAGACTCCCACCATCAATGGCATTCCGGTTCCCAAGGGAGCAGAGGACTACATCAATTCCTTCAATCCGTATCGTAAAGAGGACATCGAGAAGGATATCCTCGAGATGGCTGCCCGCGTGGAGAAATTGCGCGATCAGGGGGCCGACATCATTTGCCTCTCCGTTCATTGGGGTGAAGAATATCAGACCAAGAGCGCTGTTTGGCAGCAGAATCTTGCGCAGCGTCTGTGCGATGCCGGTGTTGATATCATTTTCGGGCATCATCCGCATGTACTTCAGGAGGCCGCGGTTCTCACCTCTGCCGACGGGACGCACGAGACCGTCGTGTTCTACTCACTCGGAAATTTTCTTCACAATATGAATTTCGGAACTCTGGGCACCGCCGGCAAAGCGCAGGACAGCGCGATCGCTCGTGTCACAATCTTTTCGGACGGCGAGTCAGTACGGATCGAGAAGGCGGAGTTCATCCCGACCTATGTCGTACGGGTCACTGAGAACGGGCATATGGTACATCTGATCGTCCCGGTGTCCGAAGCGACGCTGCGTCCGGAAGATTTCCTTGCTACCGCCCAGGAGGTCGAGGCCTCCAGGAAACGAATTCTGGCGATACTGGGGGCTTGCACGGGTTCCGAGGGAATTCCCATTTCGGAAGCGTTTATCTGATCTGTTTTCGCGTTACGATCTGCCTATCCGTTTTCTCGCGGATCAGTCCTCGTTTCTCTGCGCGATGGCCAGGCGCTCGGCGGCCGGAGTTAAGCGGTCCAGAACCAACGCGATCAACAGAATCCCGACGATATTACCCGCAAAACGTATCAACGTATAACGCCAACCGAGATTCGAAGTCTCGAAAAGTAGCTGAGGCAACTTCGTACACGACCAGGAGCCGATGAAGATAAAGACGTTGGATAATCTCGCTCCTTTCTTCAGCATGATTCGCGCGACGGGAAATGCCGCGTATAAGGGTCCGGCGGCAAATGCTCCCATGAGAAAAGCAACGAGAATTCCCTTGAGGCCGGATTTCTCCCCGAGAAATCGCATCATCGTCTCACGTTCGATCCAGACGTCGGCAAGGCCGAGGATGATAAAGATCGGCGGCAGTACGAGAAGCATCTCGAGAAAACTCTCACCGGTAATCCGGAAGGATTCTCGACCGATCGCAGGAACAAAGATCACAAGAAGCAGGTTTATTGCAAGAAGAATGAGGAAAAAACGGTATTGGCGAAGCTTCTCTTTGACACGGGAGAGAAACGATTTCTTTTCTGTAGCCAGTGGATCCTTACTCATTGAAGCAACCCTCCGATCACAAGAGAGATGCCGACCGCATACGCAAAGGCCAGGACATTGCGAAGGATTGCGGTTCGCTTGCCAAAATACTTCGTCTCCATCGGTAAAGTAACGATGCCAACCATCATCAGCGTTGTCAGAAACATTGTGATCTGGGCGTAACCCGCGCCGGCTTTCAGAAGATTAGCTGCCAGAGGGAACGCGACAAATCCCGGGATGAGGGTAATCGATCCCGCCGCGGCAGCTATGACAAGCCCCAGCACACCCGATTCTTTGCCGAGAATCTGGCTGATCATACGGTCGTCGAGGATCGAGAGTGTCATTCCGATGAGAAGTAGAACGACCAGAAATTGAGGAAGGATATTCTCAAATGCACGCCATGCTTTGAGCAAAGCGGCCTTGGTCTTGACACGACTTTTGTAAAACGAAATGAGAAGCAGGACGCCTGCCGACAGATAAAGAATCCACGTGAACATGTTGTCCCTCCGTATACGTTTCATTTTATCGGATTTCCAGGGTTTTGTATGAGATGACATAAATTTTTAACGTGATAGAATAAAGATGACATTCCTTTTATTCCATTATCCTGATTCCGTCTTTCTCTTGATCTCATGGGTTTCGGAGGTTCACTTATGAAAACGGAACAGAAACGCAGAATTATTCTCTTATCCATTCTATTAGCCCTTCTTTTCATCCCGCTCATCTACCTCTTGTTCTTCCTGCGTCCGCCCGAGAATGATGCTGAAATAACGGAAATGACAAGCCTCACTACGATGGCAGAGCCGGATGCTGTAGCCGACTTTGACATGAATCCGCTTTCGTATGAAGAACGGATGGACACCGCTCCGACAGATCCGTATCTTTTCCCGGATATTGACTCCGTTGTAACTCTCCACATGGCAAACGGTCCTGGAAAACCCTCGTCAACAGAAACGAAGGAAGATCCGCGTTTTGCTGTGAATACGGATTTATCGCCGACACCTTCGACGAGCGACCCTTCATCCGAATCGCAAAGCTCCGAGACGACAGCTTCATCTAGCGCGGAGTCGTCTCAGGAATCCGCGCAGACAAGTCCTTCCACACAAGAAACGGTCGAAACATCCGCCTCATCCGAACCGGTTAGTCCTTCGATCATTGTTCCCAGCGTCAGCCTGACCCTGCCTCGCATCACGATCCCTAACGGTTCGACATCCGAGAGTGGCACCACCGAGGTTACCGAGCCGATTCTTGTTATCACGAGCCCCAAAGCCGGAGATTCCTTTGTCGCGGGAAGCACGCAAACCATTTCCTGGACCTTCTCATCCCGTCGAGCGGGTATCTTTACGGTTCGTCTGTCCGTTGACGGCGGCACAACATTTGAGACAATTGCAAGTGATTTATCGTCCTCATCTTTCGAGTGGGCGATTCCTGCGATCGCCGGAAGTGAACTGACAATTCGTGTCGACGCGTATGTAGAATCGGTTCTCTATACTTCGGCTGACTCGGGGTTGTTCTCCGTTACGCTTCCGCCGACGCCGACGCCGACGCCAACACCCTCTCCGACTCCGACCCCCATCGTCATCCCCCCCAGTTTCATTCCCTTTACACCATCTGCTGACGTTGCCTATCAGATTGGCACGGACGCATTTATCAACATTGGCCAAGACGGACTGCGCTGGTTTCTCGCAATTTTCGATACGGACCGAGCAGAGCGAGCGATCTGGCAACTCTCCAAGACACCCTTTTCGACGGCGGAACCTGATCCACTTCACCCGAATGCTTTGCTTGCTTCGGGCGATCTTTCTATTGACAAAGCCTCCGCTGCCGGCACAATCAATCTGGAATTCGCCGTCGACTATTCCGCGATTATCCATGCAATTCACGGAGAGCCCTACGAGAATCACGGTACGGAATTCGTCCTGGCTGAAGATGCCGTGTTGTTGCCACAAGAGCAGTACAACCTGTACCTCCGCGTTCTTGTTTTGGACGCGAACGGAGAAATCATCGGAGATCCGGACCAAGGCCTTACGACTCCGTGCGGATTTCCACTCGTCCAACAAGTATCCGAGCTTCTTCCTGAATTTCCCGAGCCCTTGGTTGAGCTTTGGATCAGCGGCGCGAGCTCCGATACTGCGAACCAATATCTGAATATGGTGCATGATCCCAATACACCGGTTTATGTGCTCCCGAAAGATTTGTACCGGGACATCACCTTCGTGAACACACCGAAGAAAACACGAAGTATCACGATTCAAGTCTCTTCCCTTCCTTTCCCGGCAGATCTGAATTCATTCGAGACCGTTCCCGGACTCTTGTATACCAATGTTTCCGGTGAAGAGTACTCCTATTCGAATAACACGCACTCGCTCGCCCTTCCTCTCTACGAGTTTCTTCCATCGTACGAGGAGTTAGGCGACAGCACGGCGGCTTTCTATGTTCGTGCTGTGTATCTTACGGAAGCAGAAGATGATCCGAGCGCACGGATTCCTCAATCGTCGGAAGTCCAGACGATCTATTGTAATCGCGATGGTCCACCTTCGGACAGTTCCTCACTAATCTTCGTACAGACCCAGAGTACGGAAGTCAAATCACACGTTCCGTATACCGTTTTCATGGCCTTTTTCCCGGCAGAATTCGAGCATCCCAATGCGGATGAGTACTTTGAAGTATGCCGACGAATTCTCTGGAATGAGATGGAGATGACGCTAACGACACCGGACGGAGTTCTCTACCCGTACATTATTCATTATCAAAAGACCGGAATAACCCCGGAACAGTATCAGGAACTTCTCGACAAATATCTCCCGGTCGGCGCTTCCTTTCATCTGACCATCGAAACGCATTGGTATGATGAATTTGTCAATCTTCTGAGCGAGATCTATAACGCCATACGCGACGCATACAATGGTTTGCAAGGTGAGTTTGCCGACTTTGTCGCCGACAACATCCCTCTGATCGGGGATGCCGCCCGAGACGTCGTCCGCTCCGCCATCAAGACCGTCGTCAAGGTCGGACTCGCCTCGATCGGCTTGCCACCGGAGTTACCCGACTTCGAACGACTTGCGGCAGATGGTCTCGAATACTGTATTGAAGTTGCGATCAATGAGGCTTGCGAGACCTATGGCGTTCCACTCGATGAATTGCCGGAGGACGTACGAGATCGAGTAACATCCGAGATGACTGCTAAGTTTGAAGAACTTGCGACAATGAATCACGCCAATCCGCTCGATGTCGATTATCTGCGCCCCGCGAGAGACTATCAGTACACCCCCGGATACATCACGGTATTCGTGCAGAATTTCTCTGACGAGGTGAGTGCTCCCGGTACACTCTATGCCTCGTATCGCTCTGAGAAGAGATCTCTCGTGAAGTATTATGAATCGGTCCGGGTTCCGGTCCCGCAGCTGCTTCCCGGAGACTATCTTGCGATCAATGTTTTCCTGACCCCTTCGATTGGCCAGTCATCTGCCGAGTATTTTGAACAATACAAGGCCGATTATCTCGGGAATAACGGACCGTCGAAGTTCTCGGTCAGCGTCGAATATGACATCGAGGATCCCTATACACTCGCCGCGGAGCAAGGGCTTGTGACGTCCGCCACCACTCCGTTCGGCCGCCTCGGACAAACCTTTGTGTACGATCATGATCCTGTGTATCATTTCGCGTATATCGGTGATCCGTATGAAATTAATGTTACAGGAGACGAGTCAACGGATCTTATGGATTTCGCAGATGACGACGAGTGAATGAATCAGATCCCCGCACATACGGAAACGCTCCTGTCGCCGGAAATCCCGATGACAGGAGCGTTTTTTTGACAAATCTGAGGATCGGTTTACTAGGTGCTAGATGATGTACCCATGGATATCGAGATCCGGACCCATCTCCCTCTCGAAGACGAATTTCAGATCGCGAAGGTCCAGGCCGGATGCGCCGAAATACAAGCGAAGCATTATATACTTGGTCCCGAGAAGAATCTTCGCGGTCTTTGTCGCCCAGGCCCCTCCGGTTCCGTTATACGTGATGACCGCCATCGGGGTGCTGCGGCAGAACACCGTAATCGGGATCTGTGCGAGCTCCCCGAGATCGGACTTCGCCGTCAGTTCGAAATGATAGGCACCATACTGCTGTACATCCAGGGCAAAGTTATAATACGCACCCTTGGTCGTATCTACGGAACTGAAATCAATACAGGTTCCATCCTGAACCGGATAGTATACGACCTGCTCCGGATCGAAATCATCCACATCTTCCGGCTTATCCACGATCGTGATCTCCGGAGCCTCGTTCACCAGACGGCGGAACGTCGCGCTTCCCAGAAGGAATCCGCAGACATTCATCGCGCTTCGCTGTAACTCAGATCGCTTCAGTCGTCCGTCCGCGAGTGCTTCTTCCGTATTCTCGCCCATACTGTTCGTCGAAGAATCCGAGCAAACCATGTATAGATCGTTCTGTGATCGGACCATCGCGGCAAAATTTCCCTTGTCAGGCGGATTGCCCTTCTCATTGATATTCGCCCACCAGTCGGTCATTACAACGCCCGAGAAACCCCACTCCTCACGAAGAATTGTCGTGTTGAGGTCGTATCGTCCCGCAGTCCATACACCGTTCACCGCACCGTAGGTCGTCATGACCGAAGAGGCCTTGCCCTCTTTCACAGCAATCTCGAAGCCCTTCAGGTAAACCTCGCGAAGTGCCCGCTCAGAGATAACCGAATCGATATCATGACGGTGCGTCTCCTGATTATTGCCGCAGAAATGCTTGAGCGTACCCGTAACCCCGGCCTTGCGCATGCCGCGAAGCTCGGCAGAGGCCATCTTGCCAGTAAGTATCGGATCCTCCGAGAAATACTCGAAATTACGGCCGTTCAACGGATGCCGGTGAATATTCATTCCGGGTCCCAGTAAACAATCGACCTTATTCTTCTCCATCTCATAGCCAAGAAGCTCGAAAAGTTCCTCCGCAAGCTCCGTATCAAATGTCGAAGCGATCAGTGTCCCGTTCGGAAGGCTGAATGCCTTGGTTCCCGTATCGATGCGAATGCCGGAAGGACCGTCCGCACAGCACGCGCAAGGCACGCCCATCTCCTTGAGATGATCATTGACGCCTCCGAAAGCGGAAGCGGTACCGGGAGTCACCTTCGGACTTCCCATTCCTTCTCCGCGAACGATGGAAACGAGATCATGATCGGACATCTGTGCGACAAATCCCGAGAGAGACAATTTGCCAGCTCGGACATCTTTGAGCTTGTATCCCAAATCTCCTGTCTGCAAGATCTCTTCGGGTAGATTCCGGCTCCTTCGGTCGGACTCCTCCATCTCCGAAAGCGGAACAGGTTCGAGTCCTTCGATGAGGTTCCCCTGTGCGTCGCGTACCGGACGCATACGATCAAAAGCCAAATCCGGCGCCAGAGCTTGTGTCAATGTCTCGATTGCAACCGTATTCGCCAGCGAGAATAAAGGAACTGCAAACGTGTCGCGTACACTCGTCCCGACATGCGCGACATAATCTCCAGCCTCCAGTACATAGCTGAATCGGTGTCCGGTGACACCGGAATCGTCATACGAGGACAGGTCATACTTTGTAAACGACAGGGTAATCACTTCCTCCTGACCCGGTTCCAGAATATCGGTTTTCCCGAACGCGACAAGGACTCTTGCCGGCTTTCCGAGGAGACCTTGCGGTGCTTGCGCATAAACTTGTACAACCTCACGGCCTTTGACAGATCCGGTATTCCGAACGAGAACCTTGAACCAGTAGACGTCCTGCGATACCGGTTCTACGGCTTCCATCTCCAGCGCAAACGTCGTATAGGATAAGCCGAACCCGAAAGGATAAAGAACTTTCTCAGGAGCCAGCGTCTCAAAGTAGCGATAACCGACATAGATGTCTTCTGCATAGAAGTTCCGCACGGCGTCGCCGAAGTACGCGTCAGACGGGAAATCCGAAATCTTGCGGGCAATGGTGTCCGGCAATTTGCCGGAGGGTGTTACAGCCCCGGTCAGAATATCGAGAACGCCGTAGCCGCCGACCATACCGCCCTGCCAGACATAGAGAACCGCATCCGGATTAATTGTCTCAGCAAAAGAAGTGTCAATGATATTGCCAACATTGAGAAGAACGATCATGCGAGGGAAGGCCGCGCGCACCTTGCGAAGCATATCCTCTTCCTTGTCTGACAGCTGATATGCTCCAGGCTGATTCGTGTTGTCACGCTCTTCTCCGGCGGTTCGGCCGATTACGACAACGGCCGCATCAGACTGGCTCGCGATGCCGGACACAAAATCCGACTCCAAAGGCATCTCTTCCTGTGACCAGGGCTCATTACCCCAGCCAATGCCGACGCTAAACGGATTCTCCTTCTCCCACGAACGATATTTCTCCAGAAGAACCGGATTAACGGTCACATCCGGGCTCTCCAAGAGGGCGTCGAGGATCGAGACGACGCGCGTCACGTTGACCATGCCGCCGGAGCCGGTACCGCTCTTATAATAATGTGCCTGAATTCTCCCGAAAACCGCGACTCTGCAACCTGGTTGCAACGGTAACGCGGCGTTGTCATTCTTCAGCATAACAATTCCGTCTGCTACCGTTCTGCGTGACGTCTGTATATATTGATTCCAATCCAGTATCATACGTATTTCCTCCTACTCATAGGTACCTTCATTGTACGCTCACTTCATCGGATTACCAAGATTCGAAATTAACTGATATATCGGTCGATATTGACATTCTGATATGGATGCAGGCATTATTAAGGTAAATACAGGGTAGAATATTGATATCGGAGGAGAACGATGTACGATCATGAGACCATTGTCGATGACGATCGCCTGCGCGTTCATCTCGACGTCGTCCATTCCACGATCGAATATACCCCGCCACACTGGCACAATCATATCGAGGTCCTTCTGATGCTCGAAGGAACCATGCATATTGAGGTTGACGATCGCACGTATGATCTTGTGGCGCGCGATATTTTCTTTATCAACACACGAGCGATCCACGCGACACATACGCACGGGGACGCGGGCTACCTCTTGCTGCAGATTCCCAAAGACGACATTCGACGGTTACTTCCCGACTACGATTCGCTCTATATCGAAGAGTATCACCCATTCCGACCGGATGGCGCTCCTTCGAGATTGCGAATGGGAGAACTCCTGCGGGAGATTAAGCACGAGTACGAGAGGAGGGTACCGGGATTTCGCCTGATCGTTACGTCCCTCGTGTACCGATTTCTCTTCGAACTCTATACGCATCACAGTGTTCCATTGTCCGACGCAGATGTTATCAAGCGCGACAAAGGACTCGACCGCATTGAGCTTGCGATGGATTTCGTGAAGGCGAACTACCGTCGCCCTCTTTCTGTACAGGATGTATCGGGGATGCTCGGCATCCGCAGGGAATATTTCTGTCGTCTTTTTCGAAAATATACGAATCGAACCTTCCTCGAATATGTGAACACGGTTCGGCTCGTTCATTTCTACTACGATCTGCTTCATACGAAGGAATCTGTCGCCGCACTTCTTGAGAAGAACGGAATCACGAATTACAAGGTCTTTATCCGAATGTTTCGGCAAGCCTACGGAGCAACCCCGATAAAGATACGTACCGATCAATCACTATGAGATCTACGCGTTTGCCTTCGGCTTCTTGAAAAGGCGCTTCTTCTCCTTCTCTTCCTCAACCAACTCGCGGGCCCTCACGCGGCCGTAGCGAAGCGGCATCGCCAGAACATGCTTGAAAAACGCGATGATCGGCCCCATTCCCAGAGCGAGGACGACGGTTCCCACCCCGGCCTTGACACCAAGAAGCACGCCGGTAACGGTGCAGATGATGTCCGTGCCGATACGAAGATACTGGAACTTGACCGGTGTTCTCTCCGCCAGAACGAGGGCGACCGCATCATAGGTAGAGACGCCGAGGTCGCCGACAAAATACAGCGACGATCCAACGCATAGCACGAGAATGCCGATCACGAACATGAGGATCCTAAGCCATAGCACGTCCGCGGGGAGAATGGCTTTGAAGACAGTCGAAGATAGCTCGACGACGTATCCGAGAAGAAAGATATTGATGAAAGTTCCGATACCGATCTTCTTCTTATCGATGAAAAAGATCGCAACCAACATGATCAGATTGATGATCATATACAGCGTTCCGAAGCCAATGGTCGGGAAATGAACGGCGATACCGTGAGACAGGACCTGGAACGGATCCATGCCGAAATCTGAATAATCGAACATGCCAACGCTGAACCCGCTGACAGACACGCCGCCGATCGTCATGAGAACACGTTTTGTCATTTCCTTCATAAACACTTACCTCAAGTCTCTGCCGATCCGACAAGCGGCGCCTGTAGCTTTTCCGTCATGAAGATCTGATCAGAACGTTTTATTTCCTAAAAACTACATTCATTGTAACAGAAAAACGCGGCGGGAATCGTTCGCTCCCCACCGCGCTTCTTGTGTTTACGAAACGTTCACCCTTTTCATTTTGTGGATACAAGTCTTCGTCATAAATCAATATTACGAAATAACCGGTTGGCATTAATGCGTTGTCTGCGCCTCGACCAGTCGCTCGCCGCAATACATTTCACGCAACTTCGGCTTCTCGATCTTACCGGTTGGATTTCGCGGCACTGTCGCGAAAATAATCCGATGCGGCCTCTTATAGCGCGGCAACTCCAGGCAAAATTCGTTCACCCCGTCTTCGGAAAGAGTGGCGCCCGGCTTCACCTCGACAATTGCCGCCGCTATCTCGCCCAAGCGCTCGTCGGGAACGCCGATCACCGCAACATCCTTGATCGCCGGATGCGCGCGCAAGAAGTCCTCAATCTGCACCGGATAGAGATTCTCTCCTCCGGTGATGATGACATCCTTCTTGCGATCGACAAGGTAGATGAATCCATCCTCATCGGTCTTCGCCATATCGCCGGTATAAAGCCATCCGTCCTTCATGACCTCATCGGTCGCGATCTTGTTATTGTAGTAGCACTTCATCAAACCCGGGCCCTTAACGATCAACTCGCCGACTTGACCCGGATCCACAGGAACACCCTTCTCGTCAACAATCGCCGTCTCCCACAGATAACCGGCCTTGCCGATCGCGCCAACCTTATGGAGATTCTCCACGCCAAGATGGACGGCCCCGGGCCCGATCGATTCGCTGAGTCCGTAGTTCGTGTCATATTGATGATGCGGAAAAACCTTCATCCAACGCTTCACGAGACTCGGTGGCACAGGCTGCGCGCCGATATGCATCAGTCGCAGTTGCTCCAGGCGATAATCCGAGAGCTTCAGATCTCCGCGCTCAATGGCGTCGAGAATGTCCTGAACCCACGGTACCAGAAGCCACACAATCGTCGCCTTCTCCTCGGAAATCGCCTGTAAAACCCATTCGGGTTTCACTCCGCGCAGGAGGACGGCCTTACTGCCGGTAAGAAGACTTCCAAACCAGTGCATCTTCGCGCCCGTATGATAGAGAGGCGGAATACAGAGGAAACAATCCTCGTGTGTCTGCCCGTGATGATTCTGTTCTGTCAGGCAGGATGATACAAGGGCTGCGTGTGAATGGAGAATGGCCTTCGGAAATCCCGTCGTACCGGAAGAGAAGTATATCGCTGCGTCCTGTTCGGGCGAGAGCGGTATCGCAGGCGCCGTCGAAGAACAATAGGTCTCCAGTCGATCATAACTATCCGCGAAGGATGGCGTCTCTTCACCAACGAAAAAGAACGTCTTGATACCCTTCAAACGATTGTAGATCTGCTCGATTCGACCGATGAACTCCGGCCCGAAAATCAGGGTGTTCGCTTCCGAAAGGTTCAGACAATATTCGATCTCTTCGGCGGTATAACGATAATTCATAGGAACGGCTAGTGCGCCTGTCTTCAGTGTGCCAAAGTAAATCGGGAGCCATTCCAGGCAATTCATCAGAAGGACCGCGACCTTGTCACCCTTCTTCGTTCCGCGTGTCAGCAGAAGGTTTGCGAATCGGTTGGCCCGGATATCGAAGTCCTTCCACGTCATTTCTCTGCGATACACATCACGGTGCGTCGTCTCAATCAGATTGTATTCTCGCCAGGTTACCGTATGATCCGGCTGATTCGATGGATTAATCTCCACCAGACTGACTTCCTTCGGATATAGCTTCGCGTTCTTTTCGAGAAAATCCGTAATTACCATACTTCGACTACCCTTCTGCAACGGATGAATTGTAAAAATGTGAAAAATCGACACCTACCTACTGATCCTAAACATATGAAAGTGTACACCGCACGCCGGAAAAACTCAACAACACCATTTTCGCAAGAATCCTTTATTCTTGCGAAAATTTGATTGCAGCTTTGTGGTACACTATGTGTTATACCGACCCTTAAGGGAGACATAAACGAGCGATGGACGCCATTCGTTATGAGAAGGATATGTACGAACCTCTGCGCGATCATTTGATCCGGCAAGGCTTTACCGTTTTCGCGGAGGCTCGGACCTGTGATCTAGCCGCTAAGAGAGATGACACGGTTGTGGTGGTGGAGATGAAGCGGCATCTGTCCTTTGACCTTCTTGAGCAGGCTGTCGAGCGTCAGAGTTTTGCCGATGCCGTATATGTTGCGATTCCCAAACCTTCCGGATTTTCGCGCAGCAAGTCGTTCCGGTCGAAGGAACGTGTTCTCGCAAGATTGGGACTCGGACTTCTTCTCGTTAGCGTTATCGGCGGCAAATCATTCGTCGAAGAAGCCCTGTCTCCCGCGGAAGACAACGTGGCGAGAAAGAACAAACGGAAGCGCAGCGCCCTAGTCCGGGAGCTCGACGGCAGGAGCATGGATCTCAATATCGGAGGATCGCGTGGGGTCCCGTTGGTTACCGCATACCGCGAGGCCTCGCTCTTTCTGGCGTTTCTGATCGACCGTCATGGTCCCTCAACCCCTAAACAGCTTCGTGCACTCGGCGCGGACCCGAAGAAGACCGGTCCATCTTTACGTTCGAATTTCTATCAGTGGTTTATTCGCAATGAGGATGCCACGTACCAATTATCGAATTTAGGAGAAGAAGCCCTGCGTCAGTACGCGCCGCTTGTAGGCGTTTTTCGCGAAAGATGCATGGAACCGAACGAAGAGTAAGAGAGGAGAACCTTATGCGAGACAGTGTGATTCGACTTGAGGCCGCTTTGCAGAGTCCGGAGGAGTCCGCTTCGAAGCTGGAGATCCGCGACCATATAACCATCGCTCTTGAGAAGAGCCTGCAGGAGATGTGTATTGACATCGAGGCGATGTGGAATATTCTCCGGGACCATTATAAGGTGACAGACGAAGATATCATCGACCGCGTCGAGAAGTCCGAGCCCGTACTCCGGATGTCTGCGGAGGGTCTCTTGTTGACCTGCGATAAATGCGGCCGCCCTAACTCTTTCGGTCCGGCGTCTATGCGCAAGAAGTGTCTGTATTGTGCCGCCTCTCTCCACAGACCCGACAAGGATACTCTGACCGATCTGTCACCACTCTTCATCCCACCGATCTTCCTTCAGGCCAATGCCGATACGATACGATCCTCGATTTCTGCCTATTACACGACGGGATCCAGACTCACGAAGAATGTTCAGAAGTTCAACGAGTTGCGTCTCGATCACAAGACGCAGGAAGTCTTACTGCAAAGCAAGCGACTCGAGCAGCATTACCGTCGAATGTTCCCGATTCTAGCGGGCTTATATGACCTCCTCCGCGAAAAGGACGGATACAGCGAATCCGACATCGTCGGAGCGATGCTGAATAAGCCTCCCGAGGAACATCCCAAAGAAGGTGCTTTTGCCTATCCCTATGTACTTCTTTCTGTCCTCTGGCACTTTGTCTCCTATGAGACCGATCTGGATGCCGCGTTGTTCTCAGAGGAGAGAGAGAGAATCAAGGCCCAAAGATCCATGAAGGGGTTTCGCGACGATCTTCAGAAGACCGATTGCCCGCATTGCGGACGAGAGACAGCCTCCGTCGGACTGATCATTTGTGTGTGTCCATACTGCGGTAAGCGTATGCGGGCGTCTACCGTCGCGGATCTGTTCCCTGCCAAACTATAATCCCCGGAATACGTGAGATTCCGGCAAAGAACATGATGGGCTATGAGCGAACCGCCCGCTGATCGGGCAGAATAAGGGACGTATGATTCTAGCAGTAAGCATTGAAAACACGTATATTTCCTTCGGGGTCTTCTCTGATGAGAAGCTCGTCGCAGACGCCAGGCTCGCCACACATGACGCGAAGAGTCTGGACGAGTATGCGATCCTGCTGTCCGGAATTCTTTCCATGAATAACATTCCGGTCGAGAGAATTGACGGTGCCGTACTTGCTTCCGTCGTCCGTCCGATAAACGCGACCATCCGCGGAGCTATAGAGAAGATCTGTAAAGTCCGCCCTCTTCTTCTCGGTCCGGGCATTAAGACCGGATTGTCCATCAAGACGGATTTCCCTTCGCAGATCGGCGGTGATATTGTGGCAAATGCCGTGGCGTCCGCTGATCTTATGCGTCCGCCTTATGTTGTTGTCGACATCGGCACCGCGACAACCTTAACCGCTATCAACAGCGAGGGAGAGCTCTGCGGCGTCATCATTTGTCCCGGAGCCGCCTCCGCCCTGCAAGCACTTTCCGAGAATGCCGCGGAGTTACCGCGCATAGCGGTAGAGTCTCCCCGAGAACTTCTCGGAAGGAACACGAACGATTCAATGGCCAGCGGTGTTGTATACGGTCACGCCGCGATGATCGACGGTTTGTTGCAACGAATCAGTCGACAGTGGGGTAACCGGGCCATTGACATCATGGCCACAGGCGAGTGGGCCGGACAAATTCTCCCCTTCTCAGATTTCAAGGATTCCATCCGTATAGAACCGAATCTGACATTATCCGGTCTTTATAAGATTTACCGGTTAAATGCCAGGAAGAACGCAAGTCCCAAGGAGAGATTATGAGTCCTGAGACGAGAGTGACCGATCGTGTACTAATTCAGCGCAAAGCTTCCGGAGGAAGTGTTACGATCGATCAATTTGAATCCGACATCATTCGCTTCTACGCGGGTGCCGAAGCTCTATGGATTGTATTTCGCGAGTATTTTGACCTGTCTGAGCAGGAGATGATTCGACGTGTTGTTCTTGCATCAAGAATAAATCCTCTCGAGTGCAAGCCGATAACTCTGAAATGCAAGGAGTGCGGCCGCAGAAGTCCGTTCATTCATAGCAATCATTGGAAAAATTGTACTTATTGTTGTGGTGATTTCATCGAGCCACTTCCGAATGAGGTGATTGATTTTGCGTCGCTTTTCAAACCGCCTTCGGTGAGTCTTTTCTCTCTGGGTGACTGCATGCGTGTCTACGATTTTAAGGTTTATCATGACCCTTCCGAAGAATATTTACCCCCTTCGGGGAAACTCGACCCCTATGTATCCGCAGAGATCAGGCAAAGTTCCGATGAAACGATCGTCGTTCGCGGCAATATGGAGCGATATTATTATCGGCTCTATTCGATCCTCTACGCACTCGCGGACATCGTTCGGGAGAAGTTTCGCATCCCTCCGGCAGACTTCATCCGTACAATGCTGTCCCGCCCCGAATCCTTCTGTCAGAAGATGCGTTGGGCAGACACGACGCAGGCACTCCTCTACGCGATCTGGCGGTATTTCACCTATAATACGGGAATGCCGGAAGCGCTGATGCTACCGTTCCGCGATCGCGCGATTGCGCAAGTCGGTCGAGGCTCAGGAAGCGTAGCGCCGCCCGATAGTGCGCATTGCACATGCGTCACCTGCGGAAGGGTTTCGCTGCCGGATCGTTGGATATCCATGGTCTGTACGTATTGTGGCGGCAAGATGAGAGAACCTGTATATGAAGATGTTTTTCCTCGTTCCGGTCCGTATTCTTTCCTGTAAGATACGACTTTTCGCTTACTATTCTTCGAAAAGCCCCACGCTTGACCACAAGCGAAAGCCGTGGGATACTGTAGTCCAGAATTCCGAATAAAGGCAAACGGCAGCGATTGCTTTTAGAAATACGCATTGCACCCGCCAAGCGCGGGGCGACAGCAAAGGAGTGTTATTATGCAAAAGACCAGAAATCCCAAGACACTGTGGATGGCACAGACGGCCATACTATCGGCAATCATTCTTGTTATGACCTTCACGCCACTCGGATATCTTCGAGTCGGTCCTGTAGAGATCACTTTTCTGATGATCCCGGTCGTTATCGGGGCCATTGCCGTAGGACCTGGATGTGGAGCCGTTCTCGGCGCCGTATTCGGATTATCGAGCTTCATTCAGGCCTTGCAGGGCAGTCCGTTCGGTTTTGCTCTGCTTTCTATCAACCCTTTTCTCACGTTTGTACTCTGCATGGTTCCGCGCATTCTGATTGGCGTCATCGCCGGTTATATATTCCGCGCTCTGATTAAGCTCGACAAGACGCATATCGTGTCCTTCGGCGTCGCCGCACTATCCGGTGCACTGGTCAACACGATTCTCTTCGTCGGAGCTCTGATCCTCTTCTTCGGCAATTCGGATTACCTTCGTCAATTCGGCGAAACGCCCCTGGCCATCATCGGAACTCTTGTCACCGTCAATGCGGCAATCGAAGCCGGCGTGTGTATGGTTGCCGGAGGAGCCGTAGCAAAGGCTCTGCATGCAGCCTTCAGCAAGCGACTTGTTCCACAAGGAGCTAACAAGACGGATTCCTGATGTAAAGATTTATTTTAGCTAACGAAAACGCCCGAGGCGCGCTGCAATGCCTCGGGCGTTTTATATGATCCGCGCCTCGCCGAAGCGAGAATTCGCAAAGAAATATTCTTACACAGTATCCGTATCCGATTGTAAAACCTGTGCCAGCCGAAGGACATCAGCGCCAAACAGATTCGCTTCCCGTTCGTCATGTGTTATAACGATCAACGTCTTTCCCTTTGTCTTCTCTCTTATGTAATCGACAACCCGGTCACGCGTCGCTTCATCGAGTCCCTTAAGCGGCTCATCCATCACGACCACCCCGCTCTCCGCTAGAACGGCGCGGATGATCGCCACACGGCGGCGCATCCCCCCCGACAGTTCTCTTGCAATCTTGCCCAGGCTGTCACCCAGGCCGACGGCCGTCAATGCCGGTTCGACAAGAGAATATTCCGAACGATGTCGCAAGACGATCCGAACATTCTCCGAAGCGGAAATATCCTCACAGAGGCGATCCTCTTGAAATACGCAGGCAGCGCGGGATGGGACTCCGGTAATTCTCCCGCCGGTCGTATGGACAAGTCCCAGCAGGGCGTTTATAAGCGTCGTCTTCCCGCAACCGGAGGGTCCCATCACAACCGTCGTTTCACCCTCTTTGAAGGTGACGCTAAGGTTTCTTAGAACGACCTTCTTGCCGTATTGTACCGTAAGATTCTCGACAACAATATCCATCATGTCCTCCTCCCCGATTGATAGAGTCGACGAAGAAGAAAGACAAGAATCTTCTCAAACGTTATGCTCACGGCGATGATGACGAAGGTCCACGCGAAAAGATCCGGTGTACTGATAAAGACCTTCGCTTCATACAGCCGCTCTCCGATCGAACCTTCCGGGATCCCGATAACCTCGGCGGCAATACCGGCTTTCCAGGATAGCCCCGCAGCCAATGATGCGGCAGACATCAGAAATGGTTTTACCGCTGGCATATACAGATGAAGAAGGCGTCGAGATGGTCTCATATGAAACACATGTGCCATCTCGATAAGCTTCCGATCTGTCGTTCGTATCCCAGTAAGCACATTCGTATACACGAGGGGTAGTACCATCAGGAACGATATGAATACGGATAGTTCGGAAGCTGAAAGGAAGATTAAGCACAGAATAATGAACGACGCGACAGGCGTTGCCTTGACAAAGGCCATGTAAGGCCAAAGGAGAACCTCCGCCAATCGAAATCTCGCAGCCAAGGCCGCGAGAAGAACTCCCGCGACGAGGGCAATGGTAAATCCCGCACCGATCCGAACAAAAGAAAACCCGACAGAAAACCAGAAATCCCCCTGCGCGACCAAACGCAACAGTGTCACAAAAACATCGACGGGAGACACAAGGAGCAGCGGACGCGACAAGATCATCGCGGCAGCCTGCCACGACAAAAGGGCAATCAATATCGCCGCGGGTTTCTCAACTCTTCGAAGGAACCTCATAGTAGAAGTCGTCTCCTGGGAGCTGTCCTCCGACAGATTTGGGGTTCTGTTCGAATAAGACACGAAGATAACCCTCCATGGCCGGTCTCATATCCGCTCCGGCAATAAATGTAATATTCAAATCCGGGATTGCCTTCTCTGCGACGGCCGCCGGGAACAACCCAAACTTCTCTGAGAGTGCCCCTGTTTCGGCAACATTTGCGTTCGCGAATTCGGTCGAAGCCTTATACTCGGAAAGAAACGCAGCGAGCTGCTCCGGGTATGCGTCAGCGAATGCTTTCCGGACAACAAGTACCCCTGTGATCATAAGACTGTCCGGCGTCGTCTCCTGCCAGATTGCGTCAAGATCCAACGCAACGCGTAAGCCCTCAACCTTGCCCTGAGCGATGGTCACATAAGGTTGCGGCAACATGGCTACGGCTCCCGGTGTCGCTGCCAAAGCCGCTACAATTTCCGTCGGTTCTGACTTCCATTCGATCGTAACATCCGTATCCGGATTCACTCCCGCTGCCTGCAGCAGATATCGCAGTCCATACTCCGGGGATGATCCCTTACCGGAGGCGTAGATCGTATGACCCTTGAGATCTTCGATCGTCTGGATCGCGTCGCCGTTCTCCACGATATAAAGGACACCCAGAGTATTAACCGCCAGAAGAACAACCTCACCCTTCGTGTTGTTATAGAGAACCGAAGCGAGATTGGCCGGCACCGCAGCTATATCAAGTTCACCCTGAACAAGCTTCGGTGTAACTTCATCCGCCGTGGCATAGATTCCGAAATCATAGGTATTCTCTGTCTTCTTATCCTCAGACTGTTGCATAAGCTGAAGAAGCCCCACCGAGGTAGCTCCCTTGAGGCCCGCGATTCGAATGTTCTCCACGCGTGGAGATGTTGTGGCGCATGCGGTCGATACGACCAGCAAGCCAAAGGTCAGGAGCAAAGCGGCTCCTCGTAGAAATGTCTGATGTGTTCGCAAAAAATCACCTTCCTTCAACAATTAGTATATCATCATCATTGTTCATATTTTGGCACAAAAAAATCCCCGCACCACTCCTATCCTTGGAGGTGTCACGGGGACTCTTGAATGAATCAAGGTATTACGCGCCTCTGCGATTCCATCTCTCAATTTGTGTCAGTATCGTCTCGGCAACGATATTGCTGTTCTTGATCCCCGGAATACAGATGAACTTACGGCCAGAAGACAACGTTCTCGATTTGTACGTAATTCTGACACATTCTACATCGTCAAAATTATAAGCCTGGACATCTTCGATGTCGCGCATTGCGATTTCCTCAGCTCCGTAGAAATCTTCTTCCGGGTTCGGAAATGCAGCCTTCTGCGACACAGCGAATCCTTCGCACTGAATTCCCATGACAAAAACGCGGAGTGTTGGCAAATATGTTCTTGATTTAAAGAGTTTCTTATATTTGTAATTTCCGAAAAAAGACTGAACCATAGACCCCAAGTCTGCCGCCATGCGATTCTCCCCCCATCATTGGACCGTTCTCTCACGAGTTAAATGTATCAGGTTCACATTTACGTGTCAACGAAAAATTTCAACAAATTCTTCATATTCTAGTCATTTTTAAGCGTAAATTTACTTGATATTTTGATTTTTACCTTAATTTATCAAGTCTTTGATATATTTGGTTATAAGCAGAATTCCATTAATCTTTCGATCGTCCAAGATCGTTAGCAAACATTTTTCACAAGCATCATCAAATATGACATGCCCGGTTGGGCAGAAAAAACGCCCGCAGCATTGATTCCTTCAATGCTGCGGGCGGAATAATCATCAGCTGGTTTTCTTTATTATCAAACTATTTCTTCTCGAAAATAACCTGTTCAAGCTCCTTGTAAACATTCATGTCCTCGGTAATATAGTCCACGAGCTGTGTCTTGAATTCGACGGGGCTCATACTGACCGTAATCCCGCAGAAGTTCTTAATAAAGCCGGTCCGGTCCCGAACATTCTGGTTGATGATATCGGTCACATAATCGTTATACGCGAATTCATCAAAGCGGAAGTTCTTCGCCTGACAGTACTTCTTCAGAACCTCCTTATCAAACAGATAATTCTCGATATCCAGACGTTTCAGGATACGCGTTCCTTCCGAGGCGTGCTCGAGAGCTTCTATGCGTTGCTTCTCGTCCATCACCGGATCCCGCTCACTCAGGATGATGGCCTCTGTACCTTCATGCTTCCCCTGAAGAAGTGTCACGGCAAGAAAGTTACTGTCCTTCGCGTCAGATCCTCCCGTACTCGAAAAGAAGAGCGTTTCCGGATACTTCTCAATAAAAATCTGATGATAGAACTTCGCGTCAAAGCCCTTCTCGGCGTTTGTGCGCTCCTGTGATTTGCGGCTGTCGCAATAGATGATTCTCTTCGGTACGACGAGGCTCGCAATGTCATCGATCGTTGCCGAGAAGACCTTCTTCCAGACTTCTCGCGACGGTTTGACGGGCATGATGATGTAATCCTTATCGTACCACTCGTTCTCCGCAGGAAAGAACAAGAACTGGACATCTTCTTTGAGGTCAGAACTCAACGCCTTGATCATGGAAGGGCTTTTGGCGGTAATCCATATCTGGCTGCCGCGACCGACCAGAGCGCAAATCTCGCGGATCAGCTTCTTCTGAACCGCAGGCTCCGCATAGATCTCCGGCTCGTCGATCAAAAAGACTGAGTCCTCAAACACATCTTTGCGGATGTAAAGATCCAGAAGCAGATCGATGATCGCCTTCTCTCCCGAAGAGAGAACGCAGAACGGGATCGAACCCCGCTGTCCCTTCTTCGTGAAAAGAATCTCTGTCTCATCCGCGTCCATATCCCCGAGACTCTCTATGGCAAGCGGCAGGCATCGCTCAATCGATGCATTGAGCTCCTTCATAATGTGCGACTTCGCTTCACTCGGCCGGCAATCCTTCTCGTCCATGTATTCACGGTACTTGCGAAAAAGCCGCGCGTAATTCTCATTCATCTTGCGATCAAGTGCGGAGAAGTCCGATGCGCCGTATGAATTGCGCGCGATCGGTGCACCAGCGGAAACCGCATGTCCGTCGCTGAATCGATACGGACTGCGAATCGAAAAGATCGTATTCTCACGGTTCTCCAGGAGCTTCTTGGCACGAACCGAATAATAATCTCCTTCGAGAAATTCGACCTCAACCGATGCGGGCGAGTCGACCCCGGCCATCCGATGATAAAGAGATGTGCGGTCTCCCGTATCTCCGATGTCTGAATGATGATCCGCGAAAAGCATCGCGTCAAACACAGAACTCTTGCCGGACCCGTTCGGCCCGACGAGGGCTACGATGCGCGCAGGGTGGTCCCCAAGATCTATCTTCAAGTCAGAAAATCTCTTATAGTTCTTCATATGAAGAGAACGTACTCTCACAATATCGCCTCCGAACAATTTTTTTTGCTATTTTTACAATAACACATCAGACAAAAAGAACAACATTCTTTCTGTGCATTTCGCTTAGAAAATAAGCCTTCTCGACTTGAAATCACCCTGATGAAATACACCCTTTCAGATACTCATGGACCGGCCCTTACCCTGCCTTATTCATTTCTGCAATGCCATGCATCATATATCACGAAAATTTGAATTGTAAACAACAAGAAAACACATCACAACACGCTGCAACACGGTAGAAATCCCGCTGTGTGATAATAAGATGGAGTATATGTAAAAACGGAGGAAATATGCTTTTCGCCCCCAAACCGATAAAGCTCAAGGATCTCTCGACAGCGATTCTCCGTAGCCCGAACAAAGGCGACGCGGAGGCTATTCTTCATTTCCTTCGCACGGTCGACTGGGTAAAGCAGTTACGTTCAAAGATGGCACCTATTCAGACGAATATCTGATGGTGAAACATTTACATATATCTACTGACGAAGGATTCTAAGCGGAGGCACAGATATGCGTGCAGGAATGTATAAGTTCACTTTTCGGATTAATGCCTCGCATGGATCGATTCAGGGTGGCAACGTTCATAGTCACACCTTTGAGATCACCGTTTTCTTACGGCCTCTCTCGGATCAATTTGCCGCGTATGAAGAGACTGAGAAGATCGTCAACGGATACCTGAATCAGTATTCCAACGTAATATTGAACAACGTCGCGCCCTTCGACCGGATCCCATCGACTTTGGAGAATATGGGCGACGAGTTTTTCCTGCGTATATCCGAACAGTTAGAAGGCAGCGGATACACTTTGACGAAACTCGAGATCAATGAGAATCCACAACGGGTATACGCGGTCTCCGAGGATGAGCCGGACGAGAATCTTCGCATGCGCCTTGCCGAGGCGGCGAAGAATTTCCGGGCAAGAGATCCTGATAGCAGCGAGGTATCCTCCGATAAGAATATTCCTGTCTATTTAGAGGAACCGCACATGTCGCCCTCCGTCTCGATCCCCGAAGAAATCACGCCGAAGGTGCTCCCCGGCAAGAGAACCTCTCCCCTCTTCTTTATTTTGTCGATTTTAGTCATCCTTGCTGCCGGCTTTGCAATGATGACGTATGTTCGCCTCACGTCCATGTATCCGCTCGGCCTCGATATTCACGGACATCTGTTCAAGTCAGATCTTTTGTATCATGAGATTCTGGAGGGGAACATCTATCCTTTATTCACGCAGTTCTGGTATAACGGAACCCAGCCGTTCCGTTATTGGGCTCCCCTTCCGTACTACACGCTGGCTGGTCTTCAATTTCTTCTTGGCGGAGATGTCTTCGCTTCGTATCTGGCATTTATCTGGATCTCCTTTAGTGTCGGCGGCATTGGATGGTTAATCCTCGGACGCAAGGCGAATCGCCCCGGGCTCGGCCTCTTCCTGGCTATGATCTGGTTCATGATGCCGGACAACCTTCGCGTCTTTTTCGGCGAGGGAAATTTCCTTCGCATGTTCGTCACCATGCTGATCCCGTACGTCCTCTATTGTGTGTGGCAATTTGTTGAGTATCGCAGGAAGAAGATGATTATCCCTCTTATCCTTATTATGATTGTATCGGTTTTTAGCCACCTGATGATTTCGGCTATGATCGGTGTGGCCACCGCGATTTTCCTAGCGATTTACTCCGTAGCAAATAAGCGTTTCATCGAATCCATCCAAGCACTTTTCGCAATGTTTTTCGCGTTTGCCGTAGCGGGGATATGGCTTTATCCCTCTCTGGTCGGCGGACTGACATCGATGGGGTCGGATGCGACGTCCGCTGTCATGGCGTCCTGGAGCGCGCCATTGTCTGTAACTCTCAACCCCGTCTATCGAATCTTCGGACCGATCACCGAGCTATATTTCGGCGTATCCATCGCGGCGATCGCGATAGTCGGGCTTTTCCTGTCAAACCGGAAAAGTTTCTCCGGTTTCATGACATTCCTTATTATTATGCTCGGAACGACGACAGCGCTGACGCCTCTGGTACAGGTTCTGCCTCTGAGCGAATATTTCTGGGTGCGAAGATTCACACCGATTGTTTATGCGATGTTTCTGATTGCACTGCTCGAGTGGCGCAAGCTGAAGAAACCGCTGCTCATTGCCTTTTGCGCTCTCATCGCCATCGATTCGGCCTTGTCCTTCAATCTTTCCGCATACGATCGCGCGATGGGACAACCGGCTACCGTCCAGGATATATCGACAACGATGGACGAATATCTGTATTCCGAAGCAAAAGAGACTACGCGTCAGAGAGTTTCGCTGATGGACTTGAGCGCCTGGGGTCCCCTTCCTTCGTATGCCTTAAGCGGTATGGACCGACGGATTGACTATGTTTTTGGATGGGCTTGGCAGGGTGCGACGACGGCGAACAACATCGCCTATCTGAATGAGGCATTTGAACGCCATAACTATCTCTATGTCTTTGACCGCAATCTCGAGCTTGGTGCGGATTCCGTCATCATCGATAAGAACCAGATCCATAATGATGTCTATCGCAAATCGCTGGATGATGCCGCGACACGCATCGGTTACACACTGGCAAAAGAAACCGACAACGCGCTGCTTTACACCTACCCGGTCGAGGGAAACTTCGGATTGATAACCGAGTATTCCGGGCTTGCAATCGGGACGACGGCTGAACTCGTACCCGGTATCCTCCCCTCCTTCCATCCCGGTGATAAACTGATGATCGACGATTATACCGTCGAAGAACTGATCGTAAATAAACGACTATACTTATCTGGATTCTTCTATCACGACAAGGCAACGGCAGAGAATATCGTTCGCGAAGTCGCACGTTCCGGCGTCGAAGTCTATATAGATATGAGCCGGATTCCCACGGATCCTCTTACAAACCGTATGACCTTCCTCGATGTTTCCGCTCAGCCGATTACTTTT
>Ga0209373_10001665_pt1 | contig 24984 bp, 17 predicted proteins | sample Higcelweek5metaG_FD_187173 | JGI IMG/M metagenome (GOLD analysis project Ga0209373, IMG submission 187173) | Freshwater pond sediment microbial communities from the University of Edinburgh, under environmental carbon perturbations - High... | ecosystem: Environmental > Aquatic > Freshwater >... | reverse complement strand
TACATATTTCATTTCAATCACCTTAAGTAATTATACATTATTTAAAATAAAAAAGATAGTTATATAAAACTATCTTTAATAAATCCAAAGTTTTGAAACTGTAGCACTATTTGAATACATTGTTGAGCCTGTATAGCATGAACCTATACTAAATGTAACATAATAACTTGAATTATAAGTTAAAAGATCTAATTTGTTATTACCAGTTACTAACCCTGTATAATGAAATAATGAATTTTCTGTACTAGGAATTGTATTACTTAACCCCATCCATATACCAGCACCTGGATCTTGTTGTAAAACTGATACTGCATACGATGACATATATTTATAATTTGTGAAATTGATAAGACTTGAAGTCCCTAATCTTTGAAGCGCACATGCTCCTGGTGTAGATGTTAATGATATATAAATATTTCCTGCTGTTGTTCCAGAATTACCTGTTGGGGCTCCAAAATATACTTTATAGAATGAAGTAAAGTTTGAAACTCCAGTAGTAGCTCCATTATATAAATAGAATGGTAATCCTAAATTATATTTTTCTACATTAGTTAAAACAGTAGTAGATAACAACTTATCTAAGAACGCTTGAGTAGTTCTATATTTATTTATCCATAAACTACTTGTTCTTAATGATTGTAAAGCTGTTTTACTATTTGTTAAACTTGTAACTGCATTAGTGTTTGCAGTTATACTATCTAATAATGTAGAAGTAGATGCATACATATATGATAAAGCTGATGCATTTGACATAAGCGTATTTAACACAGTTGTATCATTAAACAAATCTGCTATCGTACTATATGCTGTATTAATACCTGCTTTTAAAAGCCAAATTTCATAATTATCTGTTGTATATGTGTTATAATCATATACTTGTTCAAAAGCATTATTTGAATTATCAGTTGTACTTACATATAATTTAGTTTTACCTAAATTTTCTAAAGTAACTGTAGTTTCTGTGCCACTTACTATAGTCCAAGTACCGTTATCTATTTTATATTTTAATTCTTTTATTCCACTTGTTGCATCACTAGCTTTTATTAATACACTAGCTTTTTTAACCCAATCATTTCTTATTAAAGATGCATTTACTAATCCTGTATCCTTATCATAGAAAGTTTCTGTTAAATTAACAGTAGGATTAACTGAGTCTACAAATAAATCTTTAGCATCACTCCAAGACCCTGTTACTCCTGCATTATTTACTGATCTAAAATATATGTATTTTCCACTTGTATTTATCTCATTTACTAAACTATTTGTGAAACCTGTTACTGTTACATTATCTAATGGTTTAGTGTTTGTTTCACTTATATAGTATTCATATTTTAATATTCCACTTCTACTTATAGGCTCTGTTAAAGTAAGTGTTTTACTAGTAGTCCATATAATATTTGTTCCACTTACTTCTGGAGATGAAGGTGCTGTTAAATCCGTTTTAAATGTTACACTACATGTATTTTTTTTACCTGATCCACTTTTTACATATCCATATATTGTAGTTGTATTTACTGAAGTAGTAATTATAGAAGTTAGTGTTTTAGATTCATTTTCTTTTAAAACAGATACTTCATAATTTTCTTCAAATCCTACTCCGTAATATAATCCTGATACATTAGATTTACTTGTCTTAAATTCTATAGTTGGACTTGTTATATAAAAGTCATTTAACCCTTTAGTTCCACTTGTTATTTCATAAGTACAAGTTGGGGTACTTGAATCGCATTCTCCTTTATTTATTGATAAATTAGTTAATACTCCATTTGCACAGTAGTATCCATCACTTACATTTACTGCTTCTAATTCATTATTAGCATTTTTTATTATTTTACCATATTTAAAATTATTATTTTTTAAACTTAAATCTTTTACTTCTATTCCTGATTCTGAAATTGTATTTTTAGCTTCATAAAGTTCAGCTGATGAAAAAGTTAAAGATACACTATCTTTAAAAGCTCCTAATTTAGATTCTTCTATTACTCCTAATATCATTGGAACTGCTATTAATGCTATGACAGCTAAAACAACTATTACAGCTAGTAACTCTATTAATGTAAATCCTTTTTTCATAAACACACTCCTATTTTATTATTAACATAATATCATAAAAAAAGACTTATTTAAAGCCTTTTTAAAATACATTTATACTACGCATGTTGTTCCGCTTAACGTTCCTCCATTAGGACATGTATATAAAGTACACGTTGAGCCACTTAGTGTCCCGCCACTAGGGCAATAATATTCACCTTTAATACAAGTTGAACCAGATAAACTCCCGCCACTCGGACAATAATAAGAACATGTCCAATTAATACTATATCCTAAGCCTTTCATACCATTACAATAGCCTTCACCTTGTAACCCTGGTAAACAACCTGAACAAGTGCACATTTTTGTACAACCTGCTCCATAACTTGTATCTCTATAAGTTGCTCCATAATTTGATAAAACCGCACTATATGAAAATGCACTTGATAATATAGTAAATGATTTATAAGCTGTATTGCCTGTTGCATCTTTTACCCATGCATAATATGTTCCTGCACTTGATGCTGTATAACTCTGAGTACTACTTGTTCCTGTTATTGAAGTCCAAGAAGTTGGTACCGTTGAACTTGTAGTTACTGTATAACCTGATAACATTAAATTATCAGCTAGTGTTATAGTCCCTACTTTTCCAGATACTGATACCGCTACACTTGGTGCTGTTGTATCTATATTAGCTACTGTAAATGATGATCCATTTACATAATTTACTCCATCACTTACTCTTGCTATTATACTTCCGTTACTTGTAAATGTAACTCCGGTTGTATAAGTATTCCACGAAGTTCCACCATTTATACTATATTCTTTTGTATATCCTGATGGATATACTATTGAAACTACTTTACTAGCTGAATATCCACTTGGACTTACAGCATAAGTTGGTATTGTTATTGATGTTGTTTTAGCGCTTACTAAACTCGTGTTTATTAGTCCAGCTCCATTAGTGCATCTTACTCTAAAGTTATATGTATTGCTTACTAAATTATCAAAAGTATAAGTTGGGCTATCACTATTATTGATATATGTTGTTCCATTATCTTTACTAAATTCATATCTTATAATCCCTGAATTAGCATCTAAACAAGAAGCGGTTAATAATACACTCTTGCTTGTTATAGTTGAACTTGATAATGCTGCACTTGGTACTGTTGTATCAATATTTATTACATCATATGAATCACTTACTGTGTTTATTCCGTCTCTTCTTCTTGTATAAACTTTTTGATTACTATTAAGTGTTAATACTTGTGTTGTTGTATTACTGTTTCCATTTCCTGTTGCTGATAACCAAGAAGTTCCATCTAAAGAATATTCTTTAATTGTACAAGTACTATGTCCTGAAGGATAAGTAATTGACAATGTTTTGCTTGTTGCATATGACACTTTATCTATACTAAAAGTTGTAGTTGGGCACGCATTAGCTCTATCTATTATCGACATTTCTGTTATAGCTCCAGCTCCATTTGTTACTCTTACATAAAAAGTATAATCTTTTAAACTTATTAAATTATTAAATAAATAATTATTTCCACTAGTGGTTACCCAAGAACCATTATCTTGTTTGAATTCATATTTAACTATACTTGATTCTGGATCATTAGCATCTACTGTTAATGCTAAAGCTTTTGATGTTATTCCTGTTCTATAAAATTTAGTTATGACTGGTTCTGTTAAATCTATGTTTGCTATAGAATAACTAGATCCATTAACATAATTTATTCCATCATTTACTCTAGCTATTACATTTATATTATTTTTTATAATTAAAGCTTCTGTATATAAATCCCATGAATCTCCACCATCTAAACTATACTCATTTGTATAACCATTTGGATAATTAATTGTTAAAACTTTACTTGTTGCATACCCTGTTGGACTTATGTTATATGTCGGAACATTTATTTCTAAAGTATTTGTTTTTTTATTCATACTGTCTTCTAATAAAGCCATATTATTTACTTTTACATAAACAGTATATTCTTGATTACTATTTAATTTATCAAAAGAATAAGTATTACTAGTTGTTTCTATATACTCTTTTCCATCTAAACTAAAATAGTATTTATTTATTTTTCCTAGCTCATCTTCAGAAGCATCTATCACTGCTGTTATTTTTCTACTAGTATTTAAAAAGGTAATATCGTTAATAATGGGGGCTGATTCGTCATTTGAGCTTAAATTTCCGTCACTTACTTTTCCACTTACATAGGAATTTGTCCCATCACTTAAGTTACTTATTGTTTCATTTTTACAAACTATTATATTTCCTTCTATAAAATTATCGTTTTTTACATCCATTAATTTTACTGGAGCTTTATAATAATTTTTAGAATCTTTTGTGTATGCAAAAATAACTTCAGATACATCATTAGTATAATCAAATATATAACATGTAGTATCCGGTTCATCTTTAAACAAAACTTGACCTGATAAGTAATTAAATGCAGCTTGTTCTGTATTAATAACTGAATCCTTAAAAGCATTTTCTTTTGATAATTTTATAACACCTATTATAAGAGGGTAAGCTATTAAAGCTACTACAGCTAGTAAAACTATTACTGCTAAGATTTCTATTAATGTAAATCCTTTTTTCATATATGTTCTCCTATTTTTATTATATTAATTTTACCAAAAAAAAAGACTTTTTAAAAGTCTTTTATAATCATTTAATAATAACTACCAGATATTCCTATTCCACCCCAGTAATATTCACAAGATATTGTTCCATAAAATGTTATTGTATTCATATTTGAAATATCATAAGTTGTATTTATAGTTGGGTCTTGTCCGTTATCTATATTACTTCTACTGTAAAACCAAACTTGTTTCCCAGTTTTATCATAACCATAAACTTGAACTACTCCGTCTGGTGCTACCCATGTTCCAATCTGTAATTTATTTAGATACAATTTAGTATATCCCGATACATTAATAGTATTGCTAAATGTAGTTCTATTATATTCATGGCCTTCTGCGTAATAGCTAAAAGGAATAGCGAATACTGAAGCATCAATTACAAATGTATTACTTTTAACATTTCCTGCTATATCTTTAACCCAAACATAATAAGTTCCACCTTTAGTAGCCGTATAACTTTGAACGCTACTTGTTCCTGTTATTGAAGTCCAAGAAGTTGGTTCTACAGATGATTCAGTAACTGCATAACCTACTAACCCATTATTATCACTTAAGTTTATAGTAGCTACTTTCCCACTTACAGTAGCATTAGATACAGGTAAAGTTATATCTACATATAAATCCTTAGCATCGCTCCAAGGTCCTGTTACTCCAGCATTATTTACTGTTCTAAAATATATATATTTTCCACTTGTGTTTATTTCATTTACTAAACTATTTGTAAATCCAGTTACTGTTACAGTATCTAGTGGTTTAGTGTTTGTTTCACTTATATAATATTCATATTTTAATATTCCACTTTTATTTAATGGTTCTTCTAATATCAAAATTCTACTTTTTGCCCAAACTGTATTAGTGCCATTCACTATTGGTGCACTTGGCACTATTAAATCTGTTTTAAAAGTTACACTACAAGTATTTTTTTTATCAGCTCCACTTTTTACATAACCATTAATTGTAGTTGTATTTACACTTGTTACAATTGTAGAAGTTAATGTTTTAGAATCATTATTATTTAATATTGTTGATTCATAGTTTTCATCTACTCCTACTCCATAATATAGTCCTGAAACATCTGATTTACTTGTCTTAAATTCTAAAGTTGGACTTGTTATATACCAATCATTTAATCCTTTATTTCCACTTATTACTTCATATGTACAAGTTGGAATACTTTTATCACATTCACCTTTATTGACAGATAAATTAGTTAATATTCCGTTTGCACAGTAATTTCCATCACTTACATTTATAGCTTCAAAAGTGTTATTTACATTTTTAATAATTTTTCCATATTTAAAATTATTGTTTTTCATAGATAAAGTTTTTATTTCTATTCCAGATTCTGAAACAGTATTATTTGTTTCATAAAGTTCAGCTGAAGAAAACGATAATAAAACACTACTTTTAAAAGCTGCCAATTTTGAATTTTCAATAACACCTAATATCATTGGAATTGATATTAATGCAATGACTGCTAATATTACTATTACAGCTAGTAATTCTATTAATGTAAATCCTTTTTTCATATAATGTCTCCTATTTTCATTATGTTAATTTTATCAAAAAAAAGCTTTTTTTAAAAGCCTTTTTTATAAATTAATTATTAATTTAAAACAAACTTAGCTGACTAGATTCATCCATACCTTCAAATACTCCCATAAATCTTAATTTTTCTACAAGAGTAGTTGATGCTTTCGCACGTTTAGAAAAATCTTCTATACTTAAAAATTCTCTTTTTTGTCTTTCTGCGACAATATTTTGTGCTACAGTACCACCAAGTCCATCTATTGTTCTAAATGGTGGAATTAAAGTTATACCATCACTATCAATAATAAAGTTTTTATCATCACTTTTTAAAATATCTATATTTCCAAACTTAAACTTTCTAGCTGAAAATTCTAAAGATAATTTTAAAGTTTCCAAAATACCTAACTCTTTATTAGTAGCTTCATATCCCTTATTTACTATTTCATTCATTTTAGATTTAATAGCATCATAACCTTTGATCATAACTTCTATATCAAAATCTGTAAATCTTGTTGAAAAATATGTAGCATAATATACAGCAGGATAATGAACTTTAAAATATGCAATTCTAAAAGCGCTCATTACATAAGCTGCAGCATGAGCTTTAGGGAACATGTACTTAATCTTTTGACAAGAATTAATATACCATTCATCTATTCCTGCTTCTTTCATAGTATCTACATGTTTACTCCACTCTTCTGTTTCTTTAGAAGGTTTACCTTTTCTAACAAATTCCATTATTTTAAAAGCTTTAATAGGTTCAAGTCCATGATACATTAAATAAACCATTATATCATCACGACAACCTATTACTTGTTTAAAAGGAACAATTCCATTTTTAATTAATTCTTGAGCATTACCTAACCATACATCAGTACCATGAGATAAACCAGAAATTTTAATTAATTCTGAAAAACTAGCTGGTTTAGTATCTACTAACATACTGATAGTAAACGGAGTACCAAACTCTGGAACACCAAGAGTTCCAGTTTCACACATAATTTGTTCTTTAGTTACTCCAAGAGGTTCTGGAGATAAGAATATTGCCATAGTTTCTTTATCATCTAAAGGAACTTTGGTTACATCTATACCAGTAATATCTTGAATCATTCTAAGTTGTGTTGGATCAGTATGTCCTAAAATATCTAGTTTTAAAACATCTTCATCAATAGCATGATAATCAAAATGAGTTGTTCTCCATGCTGAAGTATTATCATCTGCTGGAAATTGGAAAGGTGTAAAATCAAATACTTCCATATAATCTGGAATTACTACGATTCCTCCAGGATGCTGACCGGTTGTTCTTTTTATACCAGTACATCCCATGGCTAATCTCTCTATTTCTGCAGAACGCATTACTATATTTTTTTCTTCACAATAACCTTTTACATAACCATATGCAGTTTTTTCAGCTACTGTTCCTATAGTCCCTGCTCTATAAACATTATCTACACCAAATAAAACTTTAGTATATTCATGTGCATCTGCTTGATTTAAATCTGAAAAATTTAAATCTATATCTGGAACTTTATCAGCATTAAATCCTAAGAAAGTTGCAAAAGGCATATCTTGTCCATCTTTTAACATTTTAGTATTACAATTAGGACAATTTAAATCAGGAAGATCTACTCCACTAGAATATATAGAACCAAGTGTTGTTCCATCTTCTAAATCAAAAATACTTTTTTTACAATTAGGACATCTATAATGAGCTGCTAATGGATTAACTTCTGTTATTCCCATAAGGGTAGCTACAAAGGAAGAACCAACAGATCCTCTACTTCCAACTAAGTATCCATCATCATTTGATTTTTTAACTAGTTTTTGAGCTATTAAATAAATAACATCAAATCCTCCACCTATAATACCTTTTAATTCTGTATCAATTCTTTCTTGAATTAACTCTGGAAGTGGATCACCATACCATTCTTTGGCTTTTCCATAAACCATATCATTAACTATTTGTACAGAATTATCTATTTTAGGAGAAAAAGGAACTCCATTAGTATCAATTATTACTTCTATTTCTTCTATTTGACTAGCTATTAAATTAGTATTTGTTACAACTATTTCATAAGCTAAATCTTTATCTAAAAAACTAAAATCTTCTAACATTTCTCTAGTTGTTCTAAAATGTTGAGAAGGTATTTCTGTTATATTTGATTTAGCTAAAGGATGTCTTCCTCCACCTGGAACTTTTTGATTTACTATTATTTCTCTATATATTTTATCTTCTTTAGTAAAATGATGAACATCTCCAGTAGCTACTATAGTTTTTCCTGCTTCTTTAGTAGTTCTAATTATTTTTTTAATATGTTCTCTAAGTTCATTTGGATCTTTAAAATCACCCATTTGTAATAAATGATTATATACATCTAAAGGTTGAACTTCTACATAATCATAAAAGTTAATTATATTAATTAATTCTTCTTCACCTTTACTTCTAGCTTCTACAAATACTTCTGATTCATAGCAACCACTTCCTATTAATAATCCTTCTCTATAATTTTCTATTTCACTTCTTAAAATTCTAGGAGTTTTATATAAATATTTAGTATTAGCTAATGAAATAATTTTAAATAAATTTTTTAATCCTATTTGATTTTGAGCTAGTACTTGGAAATGATAACTTCTACCATATTTATGAATTTCTTCTTTAGAAACTAAATTATCTAGATCACTTATTAATTCAAAATTTCTTGAATTTAATTTTTTTAACATTTTATGAAAAACTAAAGCTGTACCTTCTGCATCGTAATCAGCTCTATGATGTGCAGTTTCATCAAAATGAACTTCATATCTTTTAACTAATGCAGATAAACTATGTCTTGCATAAGTATTATCCATAGTTCTAGATAATTCTAATGTATCTATAACTGTGTTTTTAAATTCTCCTAAGTTAAATTGTTTATAAGCTATTTCTAAGAAAGAAACGTCGAATTTAGCATTATGAGCTACCATTGGATAATCTTCAATCCAATCATAAAATCTTTTTATAGATTCATCAATACTTGGTTTTCCAACTAACATTTCATCAGTTATACTTGTAACTTCTGTTATTATTTTTGGAAGTGGACGACCTGGGTTTATTAATTCATCAAATCTATCTATTATTTCTCCATTTTTAATTTTAACAGCACCAATTTCAATAATAGAGTCTCCTCCACCAGCATTAAAACCAGTTGTTTCTAAGTCAAATACAACATAAGTTGATTCAAGTAAAGGTTCATTAGTTGGTCTAACTACTATTTTAATAGTATCGTCTATTAAAACAAGTTCAGCTCCATATAAACATTTAAACTTATCTTGTTCTTCTTTACCTTTATTATATTTTTTTACTGATTGATAAGCTATTGGAAAAGCTTGACAACCATTATGATCTGTTACAGCTACTGAATTGTATCCCATTTTTATAGCTTTATCTACTAATTCAATTGTATGTTTACCTAAATCTAATTTAGTAACTCCATCCATTTGACTCATCATAGTATGGGCATGTAATTCAACTCTTCTAATTGGAGCATCATCTATTACTTCTACTACTTCTTTAGTTATTTTAGTTACATCATTAATTAATAAAGTTAAATCTTGATTATATTGATCTTTATCTTTAACTTTAGCTTTCATTTTATACCAATTATTTTCTTTTATTTTTTTATCTATTATTTTAAATTCTTCATTATCTCTAACAAATATAGTGCCAAATATACTATCTGTAAAATCTGTTATTTTTAGTGTTATTATTTTTAATCCACTTTTAGCTTCTCTAACTTCTTTACCAAATATATAACCTTCAAATATTATTGAACCTCCAGGAAGTCCTACAGAATCTAGTCTTACTGGTTTTCCATCTATTATAGACCCCATAACAACATTTTCATCATCTGTTTCTATTATAAGTGATTTTGGTTTATAATCAGCACTATATTTAAATTTAGGAGCTTCTTCTTTTATTTCTTTTGTTTCTTTTTTTTCTATTATAGGTACTTTTATTATTAGATCACTTTTTATTTCTTCTAAAATTGTATTTTCTTTTTCATCTGTTATACTAGTTTTTATTTTTAAATTATATCCAACATTTTCAAATTTATCTTCTAATATTTTAGATATACTTTTAAATTTTATTTCCTCAGCTTTATTATTAAGTGTTACATTTAATACATTTTCATTTATATTAAGAGGCAATCTTTTAAACATACTAAGAAGTGATGAATTGCTTGATAATTCATCTATAAAATATCTATAGTAATATGATACAAATTCGTAATTATTTTCTCTTGAATATATAGTTATTCTAGTATTATTTATTGTATTAAATGTTTTTCTTATTAGTTTTTCTAACTCAATATATATATCTATTGGTAATTGATTTTCTAATTCAAAATTAAAATTATAAATAGTTTTATCTTTATTTCCAACAATTTTTAATAGTTTTCCAGTATTAAAAAAAGAATAATTATTTTTATTTATTTCTATCTTTTCTAATAATTGTAATAAATTCTTTTCCATACTATCACCTAATTACATTTTACCATAAAAAAAGACTTTTTTTAAGCCTTTCTAATAATTAATAGTTAGTTTTTCTTTCTTCAAAGTATGCTTGTGGATGATCACATACTGGACATTTTATAGGAGCTGTACTACCTACGTGTATATGTCCGCAATTTCTACAAATCCATATTTTTTCAATATCTTTTCTAAATACTTTACCTTCTGTAACATTATTTAATAGTGTTCTATATCTTTCTTCATGTGATTTTTCTATTTTAGCTACTGCTTCAAAAAGATAAGCTATTTTATCAAATCCTTCTTCTTTAGCTGTTTTAGCAAAACCATCATACATATCAGTCCACTCATAGTTTTCACCATTTGCAGCATCTAACAAGTTCTCTTCTGTAGTTGGAACTTCTCCACCATGTAATAATTTAAACCATAGTTTAGCATGTTCTTGTTCATTAAGAGCTGTTTCTTCAAAGATAGAAGCTATTTGTTCATATCCTTCTTTTTTAGCTTTGCTAGCATAATATGTATATTTACCTCTTGCTTGTGATTCACCTGCAAAAGCTGTTTTTAAATTTTGTTCTGTTTTACTATTTAGTAATTCCATTTTATCATCTCCTTAAATTGATTATATCATATTTTTTTATTTTAAAGTATACCAGAAATTGTTTTAATTAATATATCTAAAATCATTAGTATAAGTAATGTAAAGAAAAATAAATCCGTTTTTTTAGATTGATATTTATTATACATCTTATAAGCATTAGGTTCTATATACGATATTATTAAAAATCCACCTATTCCCCACATTAAAGAATAAACCAAACAAACTCTTCCATTAATATTTAATATGTAATTACTATAATCCCATATTTTATGATTAAAAAAAACTTCAGATATATATGCTGATATATATTCCAGTAAAGATGCAGCTACAAACGCATTTAAAAAAGATAAAAATTTGCTCTTCTTATTTCTAACAACTAGTATTAATAATACTATTCCTATTCCATATATTGGACAAAAAGGTCCTGATAAAGTTCCTGGATGGACAAGTTTATTCCTTATAACTAATGAATATAAAATTTCTGCAGTATATCCGAATATTGCACCAGTTATAAATATATATAAATAATATTTTAAAATGTTTTTTTTCACAAAATCACCCTTTTAATATATATATTATACCATAATTAGTATATTTCTTAAATAAAAAAAACTCTATAAAGAGTTTTATTTTACTTGAGCTATTTCTAATTTATTATTAGTATGTACTAAAACTAAAGATACTGTTTTAGGATATTCTAAATCTTTTTTATATTCAATAGTAATATCAACATAATATGCTTTATCATCTTCAAATCCATCTATTTCAAATGAATCTTGTTCAATATTATCAACATTAACATTAGTTACAATAGGTAATTCTTGTTTTCTATCACCATAAATATTATTTTCAACAGTTGAATATATAGTATCTTTAGCTGCATTAATGAAGTTTTCTCTATATAATTCATAAATAAATTGTTTTCCACCTACATCATTTTTATTAATTGATGATGAAAGTGAATAAAAATCTATAACAAATAATTCACTTAATAATGTAGCATAATTTTCTTCATCTATTTCTTTATTAGATAATTCTTTTTTTAATAAATCATAAGTTTTACTAAAATATTTAGAATCATTTTCATCTAATGAATAACCATATTCATCTATAGTAGATAAAATTTCTACTTCTTTAGCTGATGAAGATTTAAGTCCTTTATAAATATTAAATATACAAAATCCTAAAATAATTATAAGTACTATTATTATACAATATAAAATAGCACTTATTTTAATTTTTTTCTTCATTTTATTCAGCTCCTATTATAGTTTCTGATAAAGCATCAGATTCTTTAGTTTTTTTAATTAAATCATAAACAATAATTGAATCAGATATATCTACATATTTATTAGCTAGTGCGCTATATTTATTAATATAATCTACACTTACTGTTTCTTCTTTATTTAATAATTTTCCTTCTTCTTTACTTTGGCTGTAATACATTTTATTTGTTAACCAATTTCCATCAGGAAAAACTACTACATTTTCATCAACACTAAATATGTCAGAACCAATTGCATATTTGCTCTTAAATCCAAACATATTACCTAATGTAGGATTTATATCATACATTCCCATAACTTCTGTTACTTCTTTATTTAATAAAGAGTCTCCTGCACTATTTTTAGTCCAAATAATAAATGGTACAGATCTATTTAATTCATAATTATAATAATCAACATCTACATAATCTGGATCTTCATCACTTATAATACTATCAGTTGCTGGATCATAATTATAATATTTAACATATTCTGATTTTTTAAGTTTAGCATCATGATCTCCGTAAATTACTACAACAGTATTTTCTAGTAATCCTTTAGCATCTAAACCATTTATAAATTCACCTATAGCTTCATCAGCATAATGAACTGATTTAATATAGCTTCCTAGTTTAGTTCCTTCTAAATAAGGTGCATTAGCAGTTGTTACAGTGCCTGTTGTTGGATCTGTTACATTATAATTCATAGATACATCAAAGTCTGTTATATCAGCTCCATCTTTAGTAAATGGAGTATGATTTGATAACATTATTAATAATCCATACCAATTACTATTTTTATTATTAATATTTTCAATAATTGGAAGTGATTGTTTAAAGAATGATTTATCTGATAAACCAAGACCTACTATATCATCCATTGTATAGTCTTTAGTGTAATAAAAGAAATTATCATATCCTAAACTCTTATGTGCATTAATTCTGTTCCAAAAAGCCCCGTTGTTAGCATGCATACTAAAAGTATAATATCCTTTTTCTTTTAATAATTTAGGTATAGTAATATATTCTCTATCCCAATAATTCATAAAAACTGTTCCAGATGTTGCTGGTAGCAAACCTGTATTCATAGTAAACTCTGTATCACTACTAGTTCCTACACTTTCTTGAGCATAAAAATTACTAAAATATAAACCTTCACTTGATAGTTTATTTAAATTAGGAGTAACAGCTTTTCCATTAAATTCTAATCCTATGTTAAAGTTTTGAATACTCTCTGCATGTATTACAATAACATTTTTTCCTTTAAATACATCTGTATAATCATTAGTAGAATTTTTTGTAGAATCTGTTGTTTCTTTTTCTGTATAAAATTCTCTAAATTCTTTAGCTTTTTCATCATATCCAAATAATGGATTTAATTGAGATTTAATAGTAGCTACCGCATCATTAAGTTGGTAAGTATATATACCAAACTTCATAACTATATATTCTCTATTCCATTGTTTTGTTAATCTACTTATATCTATTGAAGATAATGTAGAAATAAACAATCCTACAATTATAAGACCTACTACCATAGTACTAATAGCTCTTGTTTTACCTTTTTCTATTAATGCTACTCTTTGATAATATTTTTTCTTTTTAAGTTCTTTATTTACAATTAATAAAGCAAATATTTGCCATAAATAAGAAAAGTCTTTATATTCCATAACATTGTTAATTACAGCATCACCTACATCTACAACTTGTGTTGATGTTTTAATTAATGATAATGATGCAAATGATAAATAATTTGTATAGTACATTGAATTAACTACACAAAGTAATGTAAATATACATCCCCATGTTAAAAAATATTTAAACTGATGTTTTGGTTTTATAAAATAACCAATCGCTCCTATTATAATAACACAAGCTAAATCAGCTATTATAGCTTTTATTTCAAAATAATTTTTTACTGTTAGAAATCTAACTAAACATCCATTTATTAATGATGTTATAACAAATGTCATAAACATAATATTTGTTTTTAAATAATCTTTAGAACGAATTTTAAATATTCCTAAAAATTCATTTACCTTTTTTTTCATAAATACACCTCAAATACTTATAAAGTATATCACAATATTAATCATTATTCAATTTTTAAATAATAATTATATAAAGTTTCACATAAGATTTTATAACAAAAAAAGTAGATAAATCTACTTAATATATTTTTCACCATTTCCATTATATAACATAATACTAGGCCATAAAGTTAGGTATATTATTAATACAATAATAATAATCCAACCTATTATTGGAATTATTAATAATAAAATCCATATATAAACATTGTTATATATTTCTTTTCCTGGAACTTCTAGAGAATCAGCTACTTTACACATTATTTGAAGTTGAAATACTGAAAACATAATAAATACTGGAAATATTAAAAATAAAAATGCACATAACCAATATTTATAATTACAATACCAAGCTTTTTTATCATATAAATCCATTATTTGAGCTAAAATTAAGTTAAATATACCTTCTGTAAGTATTGTTAAAAATAAACATGTTAACCAATTTTCTTTTTTAAGTAAACTCATAATACCTCCTATTTAATCTTTTCTTTTAAATTATATAATACGTTCATAGCTTCCATTGGTGTTAATTCTAATATATTTAATTTTTCTAATTCAGTTTCAATAACTGATTTTTTAGGAATTAAATCTTCTATTTGAAAACTTTCTTGTATTTTAGTATCTCTTTTAACTTCTTTATTTTCATAAACACTTAATATATTAGTAGCTCTTTTAATAACAGAGTCTGGTAATGAAGCTAATTTAGCCACATGTATTCCATAACTCTTATCAATACTACCATTTTTAATTTTATGTAAAAAAGTTATATTTCCATTATCTTCTACTGCACTTACATGAATGTTTTTTAAATTATCTAATTTTTCTTCTAAATCTGTTAATTCATGATAATGTGTTGAAAATAAAGTTTTACATTTAATATTTTTTTCTATATATTCTATTATAGCTTGAGCTAGAGACATACCATCAAATGTAGCTGTTCCTCTACCTAATTCATCAAATAAAATTAAACTATTACTTGTTGCATTATTAATTGCGTTAGCTGCTTCATTCATTTCTACCATGAAAGTAGACTCTCCACTAACTAAATCATCACTTGCTCCAATTCTAGTATATATTGCATCCATTACAGGAAGAGTTGCTTCACTAGCTGGTACAAAACATCCTATTTGAGCCATAATAACTGTAATAGCTAATTGTCTCATATATGTAGATTTACCTGCCATATTTGGCCCTGTAATTAATAATACATTTGTTTCTTCATCCATAATAATATCATTTGATACAAATTCTGTTTTAATAACTTTTTCTACTACTGGATGTCTATCATTAATTATTTTAATATTTTTTTTATCTGTTAGTATAGGTCTTACATAGTTATTTTCTTCTGATACAGTAGTAAAACTTTGCATTACATCTATTTCACTAATTACTTTTGATATAGTTTGTAATTTAGGAATATATTCTTTTATTTTATCTCTAATTTCTATAAATAAATTATATTCTATTTCTACTATTTTTTCTTCTGCATTTAATATTAAAGCTTCTTTTTCTTTTAAAATAGGACTTATATATCTTTCACAGTTTGCTAATGTTTGTCTTCTTTCATATCCATATTCATCTTTAACTAAATCTATATTTCCTCTAGATATTTCTATATAATAACCAAATATTCTATTATAACCTACTTTTAAATTTTTTATTCCAGTTCTTTCTTTTTCTTCTAATTCAAATTTAGCTACAAAATCTTTTCCACCTTTTCTAAGGTTTTTTAATTCATCTAATTCTGCATTAAATCCTTCTTTTATTATATATCCTTCTTTTATAGAAACAGGAGGATTTTCATATATAGAATCATCTAATAATTTATATAAATCATTTAATGGTTCTATATTTTTATCAAATTTTATTTGATTTAATAATTCTTTTATATCTGGTAATACTTTTAAAGAGTTTTTAAGTTGTAATAAATCTTTTGCATTAGCTTGTCCAAATGCTATTTTTCCACTTAATCTTTCTAAATCATATACTTCAAACAATAATTTAATTAAATCATCTTTCAATATAAATTCTTTTAATAATGTATCTATAATATTATATCTTTTTTCTATTTCTTCTTTATTTATTAATGGATTTTCTATCATTTGTTTTAACATTCTAGAACCCATTGCAGTTTTAGTTTTATCTAATAACCAAATTAAGCTATAATTTCTTTGTTTTAAACGTAGAGTTTCTGTTAATTCCAAATTTCTTTTTGTATGGATATCCATTTTTAAATAGTCTTTATTTTCTTTTATAAATACTTTTTCTAAATGAGATAAATTTCTTTTTTGTGTACTATCTATATAAGTTAATAAGTGTTTTACTGTTTCTATATATCTAACATCACCTATATCTTCATATATATAATTATATTCTTTAATAGATTCAACTTCATTAAAAATAGTAACTACAATTTTAAATTGATTAGCTAAAATTGAAGTTATTTTTTTATCTAATGTATCTTTGGCAATTACTTCTTTAATTCCTATACTAACTATTTCACTAATTAATTTAGTATCATTATGTTCTATAATTGATGCTTTTATTTCTCCAGTAGATATATCTGCATATGATATTACATAAACATGATTAAAATCTAATATATTACCTATATAATTATTTTCATAAGAGTTTAATGATTCATCAGTTATAATAGTTCCTTTACTTATTATTTGAATAATACCTCTTTTAACTATTCCTTTAGATACGTTTTTAGCTTCTTCTAATTGTTCACATATACCTATTTTATAACCTCTATCAACTAGTTTTTCAATATATATATTTGATGCATGATGAGGTATTCCACACATTGGAATTTTTTCATCTAATCCTGCATTTTTACCTGTTAATGTAAGTTCTAATTCATGTGATACTAATATAGCATCTTCAAAAAACATTTCATAGAAATCACCTAGTCTAAAAAAAAGAATAATATCTTCATTTTTTTCTTTTATTTCTAAATATTGAGCCATCATTGGAGTTACTTTGTTTTTATCTACATCTAATCTATTCATAATACACCTGATTTTCTAATATATATTATACCAAACATAAAAAAATAAGTCTATAAGACTTATACTTTAATTTTCTCTCTTTCATATTCAATATGTACTCTTTGAACTAATCCAAGAGCACAACAAAGTGATAAAGTGAACGATCCTCCATATGATAAAAATGGAAGTGGTACTCCAGTAAGTGGCATTATTCCAAATAATCCACCTAAGTTAACTATTATATGAAGTGCTAAATAAACACCTATTCCGTAACATATATATTTTCCTTTAATAGAACTAGTATTACTTGATAATCTAAATATTCTAAGCAATACTACTAAATAAGCTAAAAATATAAATGTGCATAGTACAAATCCATATTCTTCTGATATGATAGCAAAAACACTATCTGTATGTGATTCAGGTATATAAGAAACTTGTTTACTATTTCCTATTCCAAGACCTAATAATCCACCATCGTTTATAGCTATAAACCCATTACAAATTTGATAACCACCTTCATAATAATCAGAACAAGGATTAAAAAAGTTAAATCTTGAAGCTTGAGAACCAGACAATAATGATCCAGTTGATGCTACTGTGTAAAAAACTACAACTACAAATAAAGCTGATAAAATTCCTATTATTTTTACTTTTTCTTCTTTTAATATAGGACTAAATAAAAACATTAATCCAAATATTACCATTATTATTATTGATGTTCCTAAATCTCCTTCTAGGTATACGAAAGCTGGAATTACACATCCGGCTAGCAAAATGGTTCCAATTAAATCCCAATGTTTTATATTAGGATTTTTTAAACTTTTATAAAATTTTTCAAACATTACAGCTAGTACCACTATTATAGCTGGTTTAGCAAATTCACTAGGTTGCATTGTTCCAAAGCCTGGTATTCTTATCCAGTTTTTAGAGCCTAAATGAACTGTTCCATAAAAGAATATATATAATATTAATCCTAAAATTACAGCATATACTAATGTAGATAAATGTGCATATTTTTTAGTTGGTGTTTTTATAATCATTAAGAAAGCAAATCCACCTACTAATAGAGCTGATAACTGTTTCCAAAAGTAACTATATAATGAAGTGTTATATCTAACTACAGCAGCTTTTGAACTAGCTGTTACAATATTAAGCAAACCAAAAATAAACAAAGCTAATGTTGTTATTAATAGTATTTTATCCATATCTTTAAATGTTTGTTTTACTTTTTTTATACTTATTTTCTTCATACATACCTCTATATCATAATAACATATATAATTTATTTTTTAAATGTTTAAATAAAAAAAATAAGATTTACTTACTTTTTTTGGGTTCTTCAATTAATAATTTATCTTCACTAATATTATATTCTTTTAGCAATTTATATTCACTAATATCTTTATTTTTATATATTTTTATTTGTACTAAAATTTCTTCATTACTTTTTGTACATATATCTATTTCTTTTATAATACCAATTAATGTAATTAGGCAACTAGTAATCTCAAATAAATTTGTTATTTCTTGTTTTAAATAAGTTTCGAATTCTAAATATTTTTGTTTTTCTTCTGGCGTAAAATTTTGGTTTATTAAAATAATTTCTTTTTTCGCTTCTAATTCTTTACTATAAGAAGACTTAACGCTTATTGCTTGATCTGTTTTTTCTAATATAAATACTTTACTTACTTCAAATTTAACATCATTATTATTTAATTCAACAGGAAGACCTAGTTTAGTATAAACTTTTCTAATTAAAAATTTATTCATATCTTCATCAAGTTTATTCCTGTCATATTCTTTAGTTTCAATATCATCAAATAAATCCCATAATATAATTCTAATATCATCAATAGGACCGGTTTTTATCATTATTTCATTAAATTTTGGATATAATAACTTGTCCAAAGATTCATTATATTTTGTAGGTGGCACTGTTCTCATATTAGTAAGTACATAATATAATAACCTAGAATCAATTTCTAATAATCTATTTATATCTGTTCCTGCTAAAATAAGATAAATAGTTCCTAATCTGCAAAACTCTTTTTGATTAAATTCTGGGTTGCTATGATTATCTTTTCTTTCTTTAATTTGATTAACAAGCTCTATTATATTTTCTTCAATTTTATTTAATTTTGACTTGTCTAAGCTACTTAAATATAGCTTAGCCTTTCCAAATGATTCTCTAAGAGAAATCATTTCAGCTTTTGAATTAGTATAATTTGATATTATATTAATTATTTCATTTATCATAGAATGTTCTGCTAAATAATTAGCTCTAGCTTCCAAATTAGTAGTATCTGGTATCTTATTAATTATTTTATCTATTTCCATAAAATTACCTCTTTTCTAATTACATGTATTATACCACATTTATATAAATTGTAATTGTGAAATTCCTTATTATATGGTAAAATATTACTTAAGTGAGGTGATAACATGTTTAAAAAACTAAATATTTTAGATGAAGCTGATAAAAGACTTAGAACAGTTAGTGAAGATGTTATTTTTCCTTTAACTAAAGAAGACAAAAAAAACATACAAGCTATTATAGATCAATTAACTTATAGTCAAATAGAAGAATATGAAAAAAAATATGATTTAAGACCTGGTATGGGATTAGCTTTTCCACAACTTGGTATTCAAAAAAGATTAATTGTAATTGTATATGAATATGATGAAGGTAAATTTGATAACTATGTTGTTATAAATCCAGTAATGGTTAGCAATTCAAGTGAATTAATAGCTGCTGAAGCTGGTGAAGGATGTTTAAGTGTTAACCGAGAAGTTGAAGGACATGTTCCAAGATTTGCTAGAGTTACAATTGAAGGTTTTGATGAAGAAGGAAATAAAATAAGAGTAAGAGCTAGAGAAGAATTATCTATTGCATTTCAACATGAAATAGATCATTTAAATGGTATATTGTTTTATGACAGAATAAATAAAGAAAAACCTTTTTATAGTGAAGATGAAATGAGATTAATTTAAGTATCGAAAGATACTTTTTTTGTAAAAAAAAAAAGATATTTTATTTTGTAAAATATCCATTATATACAGCTTTTGTTTCATTAACTACAATAAAAGCTTTGCTATCTACTGATTTAATTAATTTTTTTAAATTTTCAAATTTACTTTTATCTATCTCAACAAATAACATAAATTTGTCTTGAGATTCTCCATGTACATTTAAAGAAGAAACTCCAAAACCACTTTCTTTAATAACTTTACATAAAGTTCCATCAGCTGTTATTACTTGAACTCCAAAAGAACCTTTAATAAATACTTCAGATAGAAAACCACCTATGTAAGTCCCTATTGCATATCCTCCAGCATAAGATAGAGCTATAAATATAGAAGTACTCTCATTACTTAGAGCTTCTCTAACTATCATAAACCAAATAAATACTTCTACAAACCCAATAACACTAGCTGTAAATTTTCTTCCCTTTACTGTATTAATAGTTCTTACTATTCCAAGAGAAACATCTAAAATTCTAACTAATACTATTTGTAAACATAAATAAAATAATGCCATTTCTATCACCTACTAACATATTACATTATTAGTCTTTGTTTATCAACCTATTTTAAATAAAAAGTTGTATTTTACATTTTTTTATTCTATAATGATATTGGTGATAATATGAAACAAACAGTAAAAAAAAGAAAAGTTAAAAAAATATTTAAATTAATAATATTTGCTCTTATAGCACTAATAATTGGTATTATTGTTCTAGCTAAAACTATAGAATATCATAACACATACGGTTATAAACTAGGTAAACTAGGATATTCTAAAATAGAAACTAGTACTATAATAGACACCTTAAAAGACAAAGATATTGATAAAATATTATTAAAGAAAAAAAATTCTAAAATAGTTACATTTATTAAACAAGAATACTTTATTATGGATAATTTAGATAAATATATAAGTTATCTTAAAAGTAACAGTGATTTAAAACCTAGTGAAGTTATTATTCTTGTTAATGTAGACGCTTCTTATGATCATTATGATAAAGATATAATTAAGAAAACAGATATTACTAAAGGAATTTTAATGTTAGTTAATAAATATAATTATCTTACTAAAGAATATGCACCCGATGATATAGTAACTATTAGTAATTACTATTCATATGCTGGAAATTCTATAAAAAAAGAAGTTTATGATGCCTATGTTAAAATGTGGAAAGATGCTAAAAAACTAGATTTAACTTTAATAGTTACTTCTTCTTATAGAAATTATGAAACTCAAGAATACTTATGGAAATCTAGAGCTAATGCTTCTAGTGAAGAAGAAGCTGATAGCAAAACAGCTCGTGCTGGATATTCAGAACATCAAAGTGGATTAGCACTTGATATAGTTACATATAATATGGGACTTGATGATTTCGATACTACAGATGAATTTAAATGGTTACAAGAAAATGCTTATAAATATGGGTTTATTTTAAGATATCCTAAAGATAAAACTAAAATAACTGGTTATGATTATGAATCTTGGCACTATAGATATGTTGGAATAGATGTAGCTACTAAAATTCATAAATTAAATATAACATTTGATGAATATTATGCATACTATATAAACAAATAGAATTCTATTTGTTTTTTTATAGATTTTAATACTACATATATAGTATAATAATTAAGGTGATAATATGAAAAAAATATTCTTTTTAATAATTTTAGTAATTGGATGTGGTACTTTTTTTTATTTTTATAATAAGAATGTATTTATTGATTTAGGTTACTCTAAAGATGAAGTTAAAATAATAGAACAAGTACTAAATAATGAAGATCAAAATGTATTAGATGATTATGATTATGATTCTAATTATATAAAATTATTACAAAATAAAGAATTTAAAAATACTAATTTAAAAACATATATAGATTTTATTAAAAAGTTTAATTTATCAATTGATAATACTATATTTATAATAAATAATAATTATAATAATTTAGCAAATTATGATGAAAACACTTTATTACTTATGAAAGAACAATATTATATTCATAAAAATATAGATAGATATTTAGATTATTTAAACAAAAAAAATATCTCTTTAAAAGATACTATTACTAATGTTAATTCTAATATAGATTACGATTTTTATACAAATACTGTTGATTCAGATTTATCTAAAAAATATTTAATATTAGTAAACAAATTTAATTATTTAAATAAAGATTATGTTCCTGAAAATTTAGTTAGTATTGAATCTAATTATGGAATTACAGGATACTTAGAATCAGATACTTATACATCTTTCAAAAAAATGGCTGATGATGCAAGTACTTCTAATGTTAACTTATATGCATACTCTCCTTATAGGAGCTACAGCGTACAATACAGCTTATATAACAGATATGCGTCAAAAGATGGTATAAAATTAGCTGATACATATTCAGCTAGAGCTGGATACTCAGAACATCAAACTGGATTAGCTGTTGATATTTCAAGAAAAGGTGGAAATTTAAATGGATTTGAAAATACTAATGAATTTAAATGGTTAGAAAATAATTGTTATAAATATGGATTTATAATAAGATATCCTAAAGATAAAGAATATATTACTGGATACCAATATGAACCTTGGCATTATAGATATGTTGGAATAGATGTAGCTACTAAGATTCATGACGAAAATATTACCTTTGAAGAATATTATGCTTACTATGTAAAATAACATTAATTTGTTATTTTTTTATTTAAAAAAAAGAGTTATATTACTCTTCTTCCTCTTCTTCTAATTCTTCTTCAGAAATTATAGATAAATCATCTAAATCTTCATCATCTAAATCTAAGTCAACATCATCAACTATATCATCAAAAGATTCTTCTTCTATTTCTTCAATAATTTCTTCTTCTGTTTCTTCTAATTCTTCATCATCTTCATCATCAATAACTATTTTAACTGAATGATTATCTCTAATATCCCATTCATTATTTTTTAATAAAACAAATCTTTTATCTAATGTTAGAGATGTATAATAATCCCCTATTTTAGATTCAAAATCGCTATCTGAATAATCTAGTAAAGCACAGATTTCTTTAAAGACAACAGCTGTTGTAACTGGTTTATTATTTTCTTTAATTAGTAAATAAGTTAAATCAGTATAAGAAAGTAATTCTAATTCTTCAATTGGCATATCTTTTATTTTCATAATCTTTCCTCCTACATTATTGTTGGAACATCTATAATTAATAAATCAAACATTTTAGATAATATTTTGTTTGATAAACTAAGAATATAAATCCAATCATTCTTTTTAGTTTCATCATTATCGCCTATAACTCTGTTATTTTGATAAAAAGCATTTATTAAGACACATAATTCATAAACATATTCTGCTATTACACTAGGAGCTCTTCCTACAAATGCATTTTTAACAGATAAATCTAATTCTATTAATTTCTTTCTTAAATCTCTATCAAAGCTATTATATACGGTTTCACTTAAATTGTATATAGTATAATCTTTAATTATTTTATTTATTCTTAAATAAGTATAAAGTATATAAGGTCCAGTTTTTCCAACTACCTCTGAGAACTTAGATATATCAAAGATATAATCTTTTTCTCTATTGTTTTGTAAATCTGCAAATTTAAGTATTGCGTTAGTGATAATATCTTTATCACTTTCTAACATATCTATATTTGATTCTTTTTTAGCTACAAAAACCTCTTTAACTTCATTAAATAAATCATCTAATTTAGGAGCATCACCACTTCTTGTTTTATATGGTTTTCCATCTAATCCATTTACTGTTCCAAATCCTAAAAATTCTAATTTATTATAATCAAATATTTCACATTTATCACTAGCTCTAAATACTTGTTCAAAGTGTAAACCTTGTCTAGAGTCTGTAAAATATAAAATATGATCTGGTTTATAATCTATATTTCTTTGATATATAGTTGCCATATCAGTAGTTCCATATAAATAAGCTCCATTACTTTTTTGAAAAATTAAAGGAGGTAATTCTTTTGAATCTGAGTCTTTAGTAATATCTATTACTTTAGCTCCTTCACTTAAAATAAGTAAGTTTTTTTCATTAGCTATTTCTTCTACTTTACTTATATCTTTATATGAATCACTTTCTCCATACCATAAATCAAAAGATACATCTATATATTTATATAATCTTTTAATATCATTACCTGAAATCTCACATATTTTTTTCCAAAGTTCTGTATATTCTAAAGATCCATCTTGTAGATCTTTAGTAATAGAAGCACATTCTTCTTTTACAGTTTCATCTGTTTTACAAAGTAAACTCATTTCTGGATAAACA